>MDTG01337909.1_pt1 | contig 14046 bp, 8 predicted proteins | sample 811421 | NCBI WGS metagenome assembly MDTG01 (sample SAMN05326645, study PRJNA326480) | marine metagenome | isolation source: seawater | place: Pacific Ocean: South East | collected 2011 | reverse complement strand
TTCTGCTAAGCTCTTCATCAAAAATTTCTATTTTTTCGAGTAAAACTGCTGCTTGAATTGAGTCCAATCGTCCATTTATTCCAATTCTATCATTTTCATATTTATCTTTTCCACCTCCGTGAACACGTATTGACTTCATTTTTTTATATAATTCATCATTATCTGTAAAAATTGCACCACCATCACCATAACATCCTAATGGTTTGGCTGGGAAAAAAGATGTGGCACCACACAACCCAAAAGAACCAGTTTTTTTTCCATTTTGTGAGCCTCCAAATCCTTGAGCTAAATCTTCTAAAACAAACATTTGATGCTTATCAGCAATTTTCTCGATTTTATCATAATTTGCAGGTTGTCCAAATAAATCAACTGGAATAATTGCTTTAGGCTTCAATCCTTTTTGTTTAGCTAAATTAATTGATTCTTCAATTTTTTTATCTGAAATATTAAAACATTTAGAACAAATATCAGTAAAAATTGGAGTAGCTCCAAGCATACTAATTACTTCTGCTGTTGAAACAAAAGTAAATGAAACTGTAATAACTGCGTCACCTGGACCAATTCCTTTTGCCATTAATGGGATCAATAATGCATCGGTTCCAGAGGAACAAGTTATTGCATATTTCGTTCCAACATATTTTGATAAACGATCCTCAAATTCTCGAATTTCAGGACCCATTATGAACTTTCCATGTTCTAAAACTTTGTCAATATTTCTATTAACTTGTTTTTTAATTTTATTGTACTGAGTTTTTAAATCTATGAATTCCATTTTTTATTTTCTTATGATTTTTCAAGTATTGAAATTACTGATTTTGTATGTTCAATGTCAGAAATACATTTTTTTTTCTCCAGAATGCAATCGATAAAGTGATTTAACTCTTTTTTTAAAGGTTCTTGCCAATTAATTTTTGGGAAAACAACATCCCCAGACCTATAATTAAAGTTATATAGTTCATTTTTATCAAAGTCCATATTTTCTCCTAAAACAGCCATCCTATCTATTCCTTTATCATAAATTGCAACTTTATGTTTTCCCAAATCATCATAAACAATCATTTTTTTTGAGCCTACCACGGTCATTTTTCTAATTTTATGAGGATCTAACCAACTAACATGGATGTTAACTAAAACATCATTTGGATAAGTTAAGTTTAAAAAAGAAACATCTTCTATATCTTTTTGAACATAAGCCATTCCAGATCTATTAATTTTCTTAGGTTTAATATTACCTAACCAATAATTAATAATACTTAAATCATGTGGAGCAAAATTCCACAAAGCATCTACATCACTTCGAATTCTTCCCAAATTAAGTCTCTGGCTATATATATATCTAATTTTTCCTAAATCTTCTGATTCAATTATTTTTTTTATATAATTTACAGCACTATTAAATAAAAAAGTGTGACCCGACATAGCAGTTAATTTTCTTTTTTTTGAAACTCTTTCTATTTTTTCTATCTCATTCATTTTTGTTGACATTGGTTTTTCAACTAGAATATGTTTGTTTGAATTCAAAGCTTTCATTGCGAGGTTAAAATGTGTTTTCACTGGTGTAGATATTACAATAGCATCTATGCTAGAATTTTCAAATATCTCATTTTCATCATCTGAAACTTTTATTTCTGGATACAAAGAAGAAACATATTTTCTTCTTGATTCTGATATATCAACGACAATTTCAAGGTCACATCTAGAATTAGAAACTAGATTTCTTAATAAGTTTGGCCCCCAATAACCAACACCAATTTGTGCAATCTTTAATTTTTTTGTTTTCATTTTAAATTTTATAATATTCTTTATACCAGTTGATAAATTTTTCGATGCCCGTTCCTATTGATGTTGAAGGACGATAATTAAAATTTTTAATTAAATTATCTACATCTGCATGAGATTCTAAAACATCTCCTGGTTGAAGAGGCATAAAATTAATTTTTGCTTTTAATCCTAATTGATTTTCTATTTCAGTGATAAAATCCATTAAATTAACTGGAGCATTATTTCCAATATTAAAAATTCTATATGGTGCCAAACTTGTTGATGAGTCAATTTTACTTGGTGTATTAAATTTAAAATCAGAAGTCAAAATTGCAATAATTCCATTAATTATATCATCAATATAAGTAAAATCTCTTTTCATTTGACCATTATTATAAACATCAATTTTTTTATTATTTAAAATTGATTTTGTAAATAAAAATAATGCCATATCAGGTCTACCAAAAGGACCATAAACCGTAAAAAATCTTAAACCAATAGATTTAATGTTATACAAATAAGAATATGAATGTGCAATTAATTCATTTGATCTTTTACTTGCTCCATATAAACTGATTGGATGGTCAACGTTATCTGAGTTTAAAAAGGGGGTTTTTTTATTCATTCCATAAACCGATGAACTGCTGGCATAAATAAACTTATCAATTTCAAAGTTTCTGCACTGTTCAATCATATTTAAAAATCCATATATATTACTATCAATATAAGCTTTTGGATTAGTCAATGAATACCTTACTCCAGCTTGGGCTGCTAAGTGAATTACATTAGTTATATTGTTGTTTTTAAATACAGAATTTAGAGCATTAATATCTAATAAATCATTCCTATGAAAAATAAACGATTTATATTTATTTAATATTGATAATCTATCCTCTTTTAGTTGTTGGTCATAATAGTCATTGACATTATCATAACCAATGACTTGATTTCCTTGCTCTAATAATTTTTTAGACAAGTGAAATCCTATAAATCCAGCTGCTCCTGTTATTAAAATCATTTGCTAAAATATTTTATTTAAAAATTGATTTGATTGATTTAATTGAAATATTTTTAAATTCTTCAAAAACTTGTTTTTCTTTTTTATCAATTGTATTTAAATATCCTTTAATTAATGAAAAAATTATTCCAAAACCGAATCCTATTAACATAAAACCAAGAATTACAATTGGCGATAAAGTTTTAAAATAAGAAACATTTGAATAAATTGGAAATAAAGGAGGAATAGGATGATCAAGTATTTGAATGGTTGGAGACATTTCATACTCTTTTTGAATCTTCACTTGTTCTAAATTTTGATATAATGTTGTGTACAAACCTTTATAAATTGCCAAATCTCTATCTATTCTTTCCTTTTGAATCAATAATGCAGGACTATTAATTTGTCTATTTGTTTCAAGAAAAATTTTCATTTTGTCTTCAAGAATAGTGTATTCATCCTGTATAACCTTAAGTCTTTGCTCAATAAATTCTTCAGTTCTATTCAAATCTATTTTGTTAAAATAATCTGTAAATTCTTGTAATTCTTCTAATACAACATAGGCAATGTCAACAGCAAGTTTTGGCTCAATAGCTCTAGTTGTTATTGTTTGAAAGGATCCCATTTGATTAAATTCAACAAGACCTGTACCTAATGTATCATTTATAACATGCATATATTGCATAACTAGAGTATCTAAACCTTGACCTCTATCAATTTTATATAAATCGTTTTCATCTTTATAAACTATATATCCACTTGGATATTTAATACTTTTTAACAAACCAGATGGTTTATTAAAACTCTCTTCAAGCTCTAACAATACAATTTCAAGCAATGTTTGCTCTCCATATTTATTTGTCTTGAACTTTTCTTCAAATAATCTTTTTGCAAAACTATGAGTTCTCAAAAATTGTGGATAAAGAGAAGGTGATGTTAATGAAGAAGTAGGTGGAAGACTGGAACCACCTGAACTTGATGGTCTATTAATTCCTAACATCCCTAATATTCCACTCGATGAAGATGATGAAGATTGATTTTGAACTAGCTGAACACCTCCGGGAATAACAATTTTCGAAGTTGTTATATATGTTTTTGTAGGATCTTCATTTTTCAATAAAAAACCAAGTAATTGAAAAACCAAAAAAATTAAAAGACCCAAAAATCCCATCAAAAAGCTAGATTTAATGGTGAATGATAAATTTTTTGCTATTGGTAGAATAATATTTGATAATGAAAAAAAATTATTTTTTAATTCTAAATCAATAAAATCATTATCAAATTTTTTTTCTTTATTTTCGTTTTTATTTTTTGGATCAAAATCATTGTTAACGATAATTTCATATTTGGGAGGTATCCAACCTCTTGCTTTCCAATTACTTATTGATTGAGGACTAACTCGTAATTCTCTTGCACATTCAGCTAGGGATTTAATCCCGTTTTCAGACATAATTTTTTTGAATTTTTCAAACTTCATTATTGTGTAGAATTTCCAGAGATTACATTTCCTATTTGAGTAATAATAACATAAGTGGTAATGATTTGCGTAATCGTATTAGATATACCTTCTACAAATGTTAAAACTTGACCCACTAAATTTGTTGATTCTACTTTTTGATTAATTTGAATAATACTACCAGGCTCAACATTTAAGTTTGCAAATCTTTTCTTTATCTTTACAGAACCATCAACATAATATATTAAAATATTATTTAAATCAGCATTTGGTGTTAAACCTCCTGCAATTTCAAGATATTCTTTAATTTTTCTGTTTGATTTGTATGAAATCAAACCTGGATTAAAAACTTGTCCTTTAATCTCTACTACATTTGGAGTTTCTGGTACATTTATTTGGTCTCCATCTTTAACTATATTATTTAACCCCTCAAGTATGACTCTTTGATTATTTCTTGTAAGAATTATCCCTCTTTCATATGCTCTTGAGGTTAATCCACCAGCTCTAGTCAGAATACTTAATATGCTTTCATCATCTTTTAGAATCGGATAAATACCAGGAAAATTGATTTCACCAAATAAATTAACTGTTTTTGGAGGTAAAAAATTCAAATTTGGATATACTGTTATTTGATCATAGTTCTCCAAAAGAATATTTTCATTTTCGTCCTTATTAATAATTTTTTCTAAATCTAAACTAATTACTTCACTAAAGTTTGATGTTATATCTCTTCTAATTAAATCAATTTTTTCAATATTGACGGATTTTAAAAATTCGTTATCATTTATGCCACCAGCTAATTCTAATAAATCATATATCCTCATTGATTCGACAAATTCATAACTACCTTCATTTTTAACCTGACCATATACATACACTTGTGAATTTGTATTTTTAATTCGAGGTATGATTATTTTATCACCATCAGAAAAATTAATTTTACTCAAATCTCTAAAGTAAAATTTTTCAAATGCATCATCGTCATTTAATCTTTCTGAACGACTCATAATTTTTATGATTTCTACAACTAGACTAGCTTGTGGTTTAAAATCCCCACAAAATTTTAATAAGTTATTAAAATTTTCATTAGTTTTCATTTCATAAAAACCAGGTTTATTAATTTCACCATCAATATGAATAGTGGTTTGTCTTTTATCAACCAGAATAATATCTTTTGTTTTTAATCTAAAATCGTGATTGTTTTCTCCTGAGGTTAGCAATTTATAAAAATCAATTTCTTTATACACATTACCATCTCTTAAAACTTTAATATTTCTTATTGAACCAGTTGTGTCAATTCCACCAGCTTGAGAAATTGCTGAAACAATATTTGAAAATGGATGAACATTATAAGCTCCAGGAGAAACAACATGTCCAATAACTTGAATATTAATAGATTGAATGGTAACCATAGAAACATCCATAAATGTTTTATCCTCATCAGAATATAACGTAGAATAACTTTTGCTGAATTCTTGCTTCAAATATTGTTTTAATTCAGCTAAGCTTTTACCGATTACAGGAATGAAACCAATAGAAGGAACAAAAATTCTTCCTTCCTTATCTACAACGAAAATTTGTTGTAAATCTGCCTGACCCCATAAAGATATCCTAATCTCATCACCAACACCTATTTCATAAAAGCCAGGAATAGGTAAATTATCAAAAGTTGAACCCAAGCTTGAATCTGGTTGAAAAAACTTTAATCCAAAATGTTTATTGATAATTTCATTAAATTGAAATTGCTGCCTAACCAAATTTCCTCTTTGTATATCTGTTTGTAGATTTATTCTTGTTTGGGCATCTTTCAAATCTAAATTAATCGAACTAAGATTAGTAGAATCAATAAAAGTTTGAGCTAAAATAGTAAAATTCAAAAAGATTGTTAATAAGAAAAAATTTTTCATATTAAAACTTACATTAATAATTTATAAAAATAAACAAATAGTTTATTTTATCCAGAACCAAGACGAACGATATTTTTGGATTTAGAGTTTTCATACACGTTACGTGTATCAATAATAAGAGTACTGGAATTTTTTATTTTATCGTAATTAATATTTGTATGATTAGTTAAAATTACAATTGCACTATAACTCTCTAAATTAATTTCAGAAAGATTAAGATATCCTTTTTTAATTTCTGAGTTCCATTTAATCTCTGATATATATGGATCATAATAATCAACCATTGCACCTTGTTCTTCTAATAGTGCCATTATATCTAATGATGGTGATTCTCTAACATCATCAATATCTTTTTTATAAGCCATCCCAATTAATAAAATATTACTATTCTTAATTGTAATAGCTAAATCATTCAAAGAATTTCTTATTAATTCAACTACATGTTCTGGCATTGCACTGTTTATTTGACCGGCCAATTCAATAAATCTTGCCTTATAATCGAGGGTTCTCATTTTCCAAGCAAGATAATGTGGATCGATTGGAATACAATGTCCTCCTAAGCCAGGTCCAGGAGTAAATTTCATAAACCCAAAAGGTTTTGTTGCTGCTGCATCAATAACTTCCCAAGCATTAACTTTCAGTTTTTCACACATTATTGCAATCTCATTTACCAAACCAATATTTACAGATCGGAATGTATTTTCAAGAAGTTTTACCATTTCAGCTGACTCAGGTGAAGAAACAACAATAACTTCATCAGTTATTTTTTTATATAACTCAGCTCCTAGATTACCACATTGTTCTGTTACACCACCGATTACCTTTGGAGTGTTTTTAAGATTAAAATGTTCATTTCCAGGATCGATTCTCTCAGGTGAAAAACATAAAAATAAATCCTCCCCTACTTTAGCACCTGAATTTAATAGAGCTGGCAAAATTAATTCTCTAGTAGTTCCTGGATATGTTGTACTCTCAAGCACTAATAATAACCCTGGATGAATATAATTTACTATTTCATCAATTGAAGATTGGATGTATGAAACATCAGGATCTTTTAGTTTACTTAAAGGTGTAGGTACACAAATTGAAATAGCATCCATGTCAGAAATCACTGAGTAATCAGTTGTAGCTTTTAACGATCCAGAATCTATTAAAGATCTTAGTTCTTTATCATTAATATCTCTGATATAATTTTCACCTTTATTTAATTTATTTACTCGATTCTCAGAAATATCAATTCCTGTCACTTTGAATCCAGCTTTTGCAAATTCTACAGCCAATGGCAATCCAACATAACCTAATCCTATTACACATAATTTTGCTTCTTTGGAATTAATTTTATTTTTTGTATTAGAAAGCATTTATTCTCCGTTATAAATTTTTATCTAAAAAAAAAGCCCAATTATTTGTATCGGGCAAAACATTTTATTCTCGAACATAATTTTTCCAAAATATATGTATATAAATTAAACATAAAAAAATTAATTCTTAATGAATAAAATCAATTATTTTTTTGTTAAGGCCCAACTTCCGTCCCAATGATCTCCCGGTGGATTTTTTAAATAATATTCACACCTTGGAATGTATATTTGGCTAGGATTAGTTTTTCTGCCAGGAAACATAATTTCACATTCATTAGATTCTTTAAAAGCATCTATAGCTTTCTTCCAATTTTGCGATCTATATAAATTTAAAGCTTCATTATATACTTTAAGTAATTTGTCATATCCCTTTGGAATAGAATCTAACTCGGAAATTAATTCATATACTTTTGCTGGTTCCGTTTTCCCCATAACAATCACATAGTCTAAATCTCTCCATATAAATTTATCTTTGCATTTTTCATAAGTCTCTTGAGCAACTTGAATATAAACACCATATTGTTTTGCAGAAGCTTCTAATCTTGCTGCAAGATTTACGGTATCTCCCATCATCGTATAATTCATTCTCATTGAAGAACCCATATTACCAGTTACCATTGGTCCTGAATTAATTCCAATTCTATTTTGCATATTATGAACAATTTCAGGCCACCTATCACCTTCAGACTGCCATTTATTACGTAGTTGAGCTAATCTTTCTTGCATTTTAATTGCAGTTAAACATCCCCAATATTCATGATCTTCCACAGGGGCTGGTGCACCATAAAATGCAACTATTGCATCTCCAATATATTTATCTAAAGTTCCTTTATTTGCTAATAGAATATCTGTCATTTCCGTTAAATAATCATTTAATAACTCAACTAAGTCTGGTGCACTTAATTTCTCTGAAAATCCCGAAAAACTTTGAATATCAGTAAAAAAAGCTGTGTGATATCCCTCATTTCCACCAAGCTGAGGCTCCTCTTTGTTTTCATACATTTGATCAATTAATTCAGGTGATATATAAGTTCCAAAAGTGTTTTTCAAAAATCTTTTATCTTTTTCAGCAATCAAAAAATTATAAAGAAAAAAACCTATGTATGTACTTATAATTGCTATAATTGGCCTTACCATATCAATCATAATTAGTTCATTTAAAAATTGATAATAAGAAAAAATTATCCAAATCATAACAGTAAAAATTGATATTGGTAATGACCAAAAAGGATTGACTGGAATGCTAATTATTGCACCAATTATGATTGATAATAATATAATTGTCATTATTTTGTTTTCAGTGCTTAAGATTGACACAAACTCATTTTGCAAAATTGAATACATAACATTTGCGTGAATCTCAACACCAGGAAATGTTTCTTGAACAGGTGTATTCCTTAAATCGTATAATCCTGGTAAAGAAGTCCCCACAAATGCAACTTTATCTTTCCAATAATCTGGTGGAAGTAAATTTGGATCAACGCAATACATATATGGTAAATAATTAAAAGTTTTATTTAGTCCATAAAAATTCACGAAAATTCTTCCTTGATTATCAATTGGAATTTCCCTGACAACTTTTCCCGTAGTATCAGAAAGTGTTAAAATATTATTTTCAAAATCATAATCAAATCCATTAGATGAAATTCCAAATATATCCATGATATTCGCCATCACTAAAGATGGATACACATGTTCTGGACCCTCAAAATAAACAGCTGTTGGAGCTCTTCGAGTTAATCCATCTAAATCTTGGGGAAATTCAATTGAACCAATTGCTTGTGATAAAGATAACAATTCAATATTTTTATTTCCAAATCTTTTTCCTGAGGGAAGATGAATTGCATCTTCAATTGGAATATTTAATAAATGATCATTTCTAAAATATCCCTCAGGCTCTTTATCCATTTTGTATAAAAAATTTAAAGAATCTTCATCTTCTAAGTACATTGCATGATAAACTTTATCACTATTGAAAGTGGAATTATAAATTTGTCTAGGGTTATTTTCTTCAAGATACTTTTTAGCTAAACTTTTATTTTCACCATTATTTTTAGAAATACTATCCACTAAATCATACGTGGATGTATTTTCTGGGTCAAAAATAATGTCAAATAATAAACCTTTCGGTTTAATCAAATTAATATTATTAACTAAAAACCCCTGATCAGAAGAACCATCCTCATAAATTGGTACCACAGCAAATTCATAATTTTCCCAATTATTTTTTCCTGATATTGTATACATATTATCATAAGCTTCGCCTAAAAATTCAAATTCGGAATCAAAATCAGTTAATGATTTTCGAAAAAATTGATAATATGCAGGTATTGGTTCATAAGGAGACCAATTTATTTCAATTGTATTAGTAACAACATCAATAAGTTTTCCATGATAAGCTTGAGGCCAGTTATAAAATCTTCCTAAACCTCCACTCTCTTTTGGACTAGTAGACATCGCATCTATATCAATAATTACAACATCGTCAATTGATGCCTCAGGTAAATTTGCCTTAGCTTTCATTCTACTATCATAAAGAGTGAACTCATATTTGTCTAGCAAATTATGAAAAGAAGGAATTAAATATGTTAAGCTACTTATTAATAGACCTACTACCAATCCAATTAATGAACCTATGAGTATTCTTTTAACTAAGTCAGACATAATTAAACTTTAAGAGATATTTATTTGGAATCTTGTTCTAAATTCCACATCACCCATGGATCTTTAGAATCAGCTTCTTTATCAAATTCAAACATACTATACTTACCATCTGAACGCAAATTAATTTGCATCCCTTCAACTAAAGTTATCCATTCTTCAAGTGTAACTTCATAAGGGCCTGCAACTTGGGTTGGTGCTTGAATTGTTTGAACTGGACCAAGTGAAAATTTAGGAGAACCACTCCCTTTCAGTTGATTTTGAAGATTTTGTTTACGCAGATCAGACAAATTATCAGGGGTGTTAATATCTACTTTCCCCTCATAGACTAGCACCTCACTTTCATTTGCACCTGCCTTTGCTCTATATTTTGTACCTCTAATTGCTGCTACTGCAGTTGGAGTTCGAACAGCAACATTTTTTGTTTCACCAAAAGCTGCTTTTGCAGCAACCCAAACATTTCCCTTATTTAAATTAGCATTGAAATCTTTTGCCATTGGTTTAACACTGGCTGTGGTCAACTCTAATTCAGAATTTTCACTAATTCTAAGTTTTCCACCACCATTTAAAGTGATTTCTGCTCTAGCCCTAGGCTTTGTTCGGACCTTATCTCCTGCAAAGACAGGTTGCCGAACTTTTGCCCTAGTCCAATCATTTCCGCCTTTTGATTGCACTTCTACCATCCCGAGAGGTAGGGTGATCTTTCCAAATTCTGTTTTTGCAGGCTGAATTAAACTAATTGCACCAATAAAAGTTAAAGAAAACAAAAAGTATAAAATGAATTTGGATTTCAACCAATTTCCTTAATGTAAAAATTATGTTTAGTTATAAATAAAAAATTTGAATCTAATAAATAAATTAATTGATTTTTTAAAAGAGCAAATCTCATTATTTATTTTAACATGATCATTTTTCTTGAAGCACTATATGTTTTTTCACTATTTGAAATTGCTTCAATTCTTAAAAAATATACCCCTGTTGACAAAATATCACCTAATTCATTTTTACCATTCCAAACCAATGAGTGATTTCCTGCAGAATAAATAATATCGTTTGATAGAGTAGTAATTTTCTTACCTAACAAATCATAAATTTCTAAAGATACCATGCTTTCTGATGGCAAACTAAACTTGACCGTAGTTATAGCATTAAAAGGATTTGGAAAGTTTTGGGATAATTCAAATTCTTTAGGTAACAATTCATAAGAATTAATTGTTCTTTCAGTAAATTCTTTTGGACCAGCAATTAAAACAAATTGTCTGTCTATATTTTCACATGCACAAATAAAATCATAAGAATTACTATTTTTTAAATTTTTCATTTTTCCTATGGACTTATCAACTAATATCAAGTCCCAATCAGAAGGCAATTCATCTGTCCAGTCAATATCTAAATTAACAGCTCCCGATTCATTTGAAAGGACACGAAATTTCCACTCATATCCCTCTAAGTTTGATTTTTTAATATCTGACGAATAATATCCGGGTTTTTCACTCCAGGTTGTATTATCAAAAGCCAGAGAAATATATTGCCCAATGACTGGTGGCTCATTTCTATCTAAATAATCCCATTCATTTGAAGCATTTTCTATAACACCAAATTTATTATTTTTATCTTCAAAATTATTAATTCTTGCAGAAATTGAACCTTCCCAATCAAACGGTTGTTTTAAAATTTTTCTATCTAATTTTTTATCAAAATATAGTAAAAGCTCAGAATTCTCATTAGCATAGATCCAATATCCTTCACCAGGCTCAAAATCCGAGGAGATTGAATATCCAGAACCATTATATCTATAAATTGATCCTTGAATTTGTGAATCATCATAACTAAAAATTGGATTAAAATTAAATGGATTACCAATTTGATTCCAACCCTCATCTAAACTCATATAGAAAGTATCTTGTAATGACATTGAAACTCCTCCACCCGCTATCAAGTCGGTTGGTTCACGAGTAATAATCCAATATGCTTTTCCAGGTTCCATATCTGCGGAAAAAGCTTCATAATAAGATCCATTTTCCCAACGAAATGTTCTCCATTCTTCAGGATTTTCTTCGCCTAATGCATCAAACAATGAATTTCCTCTATCTAAATAACCAGGAACTGAAATCATTTTATATGATTTCGAGCCAGTATTAGTAACAAAGAATTCTTCATACAAAACATCTATATTTATTTCATCGCTTTCAGTAATATACCCAAATATATCTTCAACAATAATTCGTCCAACAATTCCATTTAAAGTAACGTCATCACTAGGAATAATTCCTATCCAGTCACCTCCTCCTAATGCATCTCCACCATTTAATGGAATGGAATATAAATTATTAGACTCACCAATAAAGTAATCAAACTTAACGCGTACTATCTGCTCCTTAGTTGCAATACCTACACGTATTTCAGCATCATTTCCCTCATAAACATCAATTGGAGGATCAATATTTACAATTTCAACAGTTGACTCTGGTTCTTCGTCTTCATCATCAAATAGGTCAAGCGCTATATATTCATAACCTTGGTCATTAGTATAAACTTCAGGCATAAATCGATATGGTTCTCCGTTATCAATGATTTGGTTGTTATTTAGATCAAAGAAAACTTCAATTTCATAGGGCCCATTATTAGGAGTTATTCCAGGATCGTTTATTTGAAACCTCCATCCTCCTTGGGGAGAAGGTGTGCCCTCACCTCTAGTAATAGAAACATCTGGAGATGAAAAATCGGAATTAGGAAACCATACATTAATCACCACATTACCATTTCCAATAGGATCAAATAAATGGACCTCTAATTCAATGGTATTTACTAAATCATTATCACCATCATTACCATTATCATTTCCACTATTGTGAAAGGCATCCAAACTTTCCCATACACCATTTCCATTAATAGTTCCATCATTTCCTAAATTAGATGAATCGAAAATGATACTTCCACCTATTTCATTAAAATGCCAAAGCAAAATAGTTTCATCATAAGGTTCGTGTTTTACATTTGGTACTTCAAAACCATTTGGATATTCAATAATGTCAGTCATAATATGAACCTCATCCATAGTATATGCAGATTCTATACCTCCACCACCAAATTCAAAATTATAACCATTTCCAGGAAAGAGAGCATTTTCAATACTCAAATGAGAATGAAAATGCTTAGAATTATTTCCAACAAAATTTAAGTTAAGTTCTTCACCATCATAATTGACTAAGACATAATTAAAAGCAGGTCCAAGCAATACATCCTGTTCAGGAATTGAAAGAGCTAACGGCTCATCTTCGGGTGTGAATGAATCCAAATAAAACTCAAATACCAAAGAATTACTTTCGGTATCCATTGATGATTCCAACCAAATATCTCTATCTCCATCACTTAAATATCTCTCAAAAAAAATCTGGTCTGCATTTCTCCATGTATCCCCATGAAAAGCTATAAAAAATTCTATACTCCAAGCCTCAGCATCACCCAATTCACCCAAAGCAACGTTCACTTCATCACCTTGCTCAAAATCATATGAATTATTTCCGATTTGCGAAAATAATGAATTATTAAATACAATAAAAAAAGTAAAAGAAAAAATATGAACAAATTTTAAAAAATTTTTAATCATTAAAGTTCCTTAAATGAATTCTAGTTTGGGGGACCTGGTGGCAATTCTAATTCAACATTTGACTCATCATCTGAATCTAACATTCCAGATGAAAAAGCATATCCTGCTCCACCACCTGCAATAAGAAGTAATAAAAGACCTGTTCTGTTTTTTTTCTTTTTAGGTTCTTTAACTTGCTCTATTGTTTCCTCAACAATTTCTTCTTCAGTAGGTATGCCTGCCAAATCTTTTGATACCAACTCAATTAAACCTAACAAACCTTCAACGCCACCTTCAAAATCCCTACTTGAAAC
>MDTG01227173.1_pt1 | contig 14047 bp, 11 predicted proteins | sample 811421 | NCBI WGS metagenome assembly MDTG01 (sample SAMN05326645, study PRJNA326480) | marine metagenome | isolation source: seawater | place: Pacific Ocean: South East | collected 2011 | reverse complement strand
TTTTTAGCAAACTTGTAATAAGTTTCAATTTTATCTAGTTTATTTTTCTTTTCTATTTCGATGTATTGACTTACGCTCTTATGCGTTCTTTTATTTTTATTTTTAGTAGCGTAAACTCTTAGAGAGCCACCATGTGTATCAACTTCTTTTACTTTATACACTTTCATTTGAGAGTCTTCGAAAAAATTTAATATTGCTAGTAGGCACCAATAATTTACGTGTTCGTGATATATATTGTCAAAAGTCAAATCTTTTAATGTTCTAAGCAAATACTGAATTTCAAAAATAAATTCTCCATTTTTTTTCAAAAGATCCTCGGTATTTTTTAAGATATCTTTCAGCCCGTCACCATGTGCAAATACATTAAAAGCAGTAACAACGTCAGCTTTTCCATGCTTTTTAATTATTTTATTAACTGTTTTATCACTAAAGTATTCTGATAAAGTTTCTAGTTTTTTAGAATTAGCAATTTTGGCAACATTTTTTGCAGGTTCAACTCCAATAGCATTCACCCCAAAATTTTTTACTGGATCAAGGAATATGCCGTCATTACTTCCTATATCAACAACAACTGATTTATTATTTAGTTTTAAGTCAGATTTTAATTCTTTAGCAATATCAATAAAGTGATCCCTAAACTGTTGGGACGTAGATGACAAGTAAAAATAATTATCAAACATTTTCTCTGGAGGGACAACAACACTTAATTGAGAATTAGAACATTGATTACAAAAATTTAAGTCGAGAGGATAAAGATCGTTTGAAGCATTTTTCTTATCATTAAGATTATTTGCAAGAGGAGATAGACCAAGAGATAAATAATGATTTAAACCTCCCCCACAAACTCTGCAGCTAGCTACATAGCTATTGATTAAATTGTTAAATAATTTTTCATCTACAAGTTTATGAGGAATTGTATGAGTAGTTCCATGATTTTTATGATCTCTTTCTCCATTAACCAAATTTAATAATATTGAATCTTCTAGAAAAATCATTGTATGGGATACATGAGGAGGGATAGTTGAGAGTTCACCTTCATTTATTAATCTTGTTTCAACTACTGAGTTATCATTTTTTAAATCTTTAGTGACGCTTATGTATTTTCCTTTTATAAGAAGACATTTTTGTGTTTGTATTGGATGATAGTGATTTCCTCTAAGTGTGTGTTTCTTTGACTCAACATAACCCAGCATGTTTATAGTGTCATCAAAGTAATAATTTGATATTAGCCCTCTGTCATCAACAAAATTATCTTTTCCTACTTCAATAAATTCATTACCTTCAGGAAGTTTTCTTTCATTCCAAGCTTCATGCATCTCTTCTATAGATTCCTTTAAGTTATATAAAAATTTAAATCCTGTTCTTTTTATTTTTTTATTTGATAAGGTATATCCTCTATTAGGTATTTCATCATCAGTGCTTTTAAGTACTAAGTTTTTATTTACTTTTTTACAAATTTCAGCAAGCTCTTTTATTGTGACTGATTCATTTGATAGATGAAATATTTCTTTGTTGATATTTTTATTTTCTCCAACAAACTTCATACACCTTGCTACATCAAAAACAGATACAAGGCTTTTAAGCTGAACACCATTTGCAAACAAACTTAATTCTCCATTCGAAGCAGAAATTTTTGAGAAAAGATTAACTACAGTGTTTAGTCGCATTGAGTCAAAAGATAATCCGTATACAGATCCAAGCCTAAAAATTACAAAATTTTTATTAGATTCTTGTATATTTTTTTCAGAGAAATATTTACCTTTTGAATACGGCAGAACAGGTGATGGTGTGAAATCTTCACCTATATCTAGTTCTTGTTTTTTGAGGCCTTCAAAAACAACATGACTTGATGGAAAAACTATTTTCACATCATCTTTACTATATTTTAAAATATTTTTCGTTCCATTAACAGCTACGTCGAGAATTTGTTTATCTCTTACGGGGTCCTTGTCTTTGATTGTTGTTCCAACGTCAGTTATTTCTGTTAGATGATAAATTATATCAGCATCCTTAACCTCTTCTTTTAGCTTTTTTTCATCTAATATATCAACTTGTTTAAAATTTATACCCCATCTTTTTAGTTGGCTTATTCTTGAAGAGAAAAATGATCTATCTAATACTGTAATTGATGTATTTCTAGTATCCCCTGAGTAAACCTTGCATAGCTCCATACCAATGTAACCAAGGCCACCAGTTATAATTATTTTTTTCACTAAGAAGACATATTAATAACGAATATAAATTATGAAGAGACAAAGCGGATTAATAGTCAAACCTAATATTGAAAAAACAGAATTTTTAAAAAGTTTTTTTAAATCTATAATTTGGAGACCCAATTAATCTAGTAAAGAAGAAAAGGTAATAAAAAATGTTAAATGTTACATATATTTTTGGTGATGGTCGATTAAATAAATTAGAGAAAAGCCATGAATACGCTAAAGAATTTTTCTATGGATTTCAACAAATAAAAAAAAATAAAAAATTTAATACTCAAATTGTAGAGCTGCTTCCTTTTACGAGACCAGAGAAAGGTGTTCTATGGTTTATAAAAAAAATTGATACCTTTCTAAACAAAGTGACTTTTTTACAGTTCCATTATCATGAGATATTCAAAAAATATAATTATAAAAAAATAATTAAAAGTGATGTTCTGGTTTTTAGCAATGACAGATTAGCTTTTTGTTTTTTTCCAATTTTAAAATTGAAAAAAAATTTAAATAGCATAGTCTTTGTTATGGGTTTACTAAAAACTCATAAGAATTTAAAATTTTATCAAAAGTATATTAGACCATATTTAATTTCATACTTTATCAAATCAGTTGATCAGTTTATATTTTTAGGAAAACCAGAGTACGAATTAGCAGTAAAAAGGTATCCTAAATCGAAAGAAAAATTTAATTTTATACCTTTCTCAATAGATTATGACTTTTGGCATGAACCAAGTAAAATTTCAAAAAAAAATCAAAGCTCTAAGGAAATTTTATTTATTGGGAATGATGGAAATAGAAATTATGAATTTTTAAAGAAATTACCAGAGAAATTAAGTGAATTTAATTTTACATTTATTTCTGAGCAGATTAAAAAAGTTCCCAACATTGAAAATATAAAACTAATTTCTGGAAATTGGTCAACAGGCTATTTGACTGACAAAGAATTGAAAAATTACTATAAAGATTCTTTCTTGACTATTTTACCAATTAAAAATACTTTGCAACCATCTGGGCAGAGTGTAACCTTGCAGTCTATGTCTGTAGGGACACCAGTTTTAATATCAAACTTTGATGGTTTTTGGGATTACGAAGTATTTTTTAATAATGATAATATATTTTTTATTGACAACTTTGATTATAAAGATTGGGTAAAAAAAATAACAGAAATTTATAATAATCAAGATTTATTGAACGATGTTGCCAAAAGTGGAAATTTATTAATAAAAGAAAAATATAATCTTGATGATTTTATAAATAAATTAAGTCAAATTATTGATACTTTTAAATAAAATATTTTTTTACTATCTCAATTACGTAATTTACTTCTCTGTTTGTCATTTTAGGGAATAATGGAAGAGTTACTAGTTTTTTGTGTTGGGAGAATGATTGTTCAAAAATTTCATCTTTTTGAGTGTGTGAACTATATGCTTTTTGTTTAATTATTGGCAAAGGGTAGTGTATGCCTATTTCTATATTATTTTTATTACAGTAGTTTATAAAATCATTTCTCTTATTAACTTCAACTACAAAAAGATGCCAAACATGCTTATTTAAATTAAAAGTTTTTGGAATTCGAAGTTTTTTGACATCACTAAAAGCTTCAAGATATTTTTCTGCAATTATTTTTCTTTCTTTATTCCACTCATCTAAATATTTTAGCTTTTCAGCCAATACAATTCCTTGAATTGGTTGTAACCTCGTATTGCTTCCTTGAATATCATGAAAATACTTTTTTTTACTTCCAAAGTTTCTTATTTTAAATATTTTTTTATATAGTTTTACTGAATTGGTTGTAACCATTCCTCCATCACCCCAAGCTCCTAAATTTTTGCCAGGGTAAAAACTATACGCTGCTGCTATCGAATTATCTCCAACATTAAATTTTGATTGTTTTGCACCATGTGATTGCGCAGCATCTTCAATAAAATGTAAGTTATTTTTTTTACAAATATTTTTTAATTCAATTGTGTCGCACATTTGGCCATATAGATTAACTCCAATAACTGCTTTTGTTTTTTTTGTTATCTTGGATTTTATTTTCTTTACGTCAATTAAATAATATTCATCGTTATCAACAAAGATCGGTTTTGCTCCAACATTCTCAACAGCAAAGGATGTAGCAATATAAGTATTTACAGGAACTATTACTTCATCATTCTTCCCTATACCTAGACCTCTTAAAATTAACTCTATTGCATCAGTACCATTTGCACATGAAACTGAGAATCTTTGTTTTGTATAATTAGAAAATTTTTTCTCAAAATTTTGAATATCTTTATTTAAAACAAAATCATTAGCGTCAATGACTTTATTAAATCTATCTATTACTGAATTCTTTAAGGGTGTATGAATTCTTGCTAGGTCGTTAAATGGTACTTTCATTGTGTCTCTTAATTAATTTTTTATTATACACTTAATTACAGAAATTATTTTATTTTTTATTTCATAAAAAATATTTTAAGGAGTTTAGAGAATTGAAGATTTCAGTATTTACACACATGAGAGAACCAGAAAAAAGGATGGACCCCTGGGAGGAAGCCCTTAAATGTTACGAGTCTATTACTGATGAAGTCGTAGTGGTTGGTCAAGACGTAGAAGAAGAGTTTAGATGGAACAAACTTGGACAAATGTTTCAGGAAGGTTTTGAAAAATGTACGGGGGATTGGGTTATTAATTTATCAGTAGATATGTTTTTACATCAAAAAGATATAAATAAATTAATTGAATTTATTAAAAAATATCCAGAAGAACCAGCATTAACTTTACCAAAATATAAATTCTTTGAACCAAATAGGTTTGAAATAAAAAATTTTGAGACAATCATTTTTAATAAAAAATTGTTTAGTGATATTCAATTCAATGGTGGAGGAGATCTTGCTTTACCAACTTTAAACGGGCAAGTATTAGATCAGTCCAACATTAAATATTCCAATATACCGCTTTGGAACTACGATACAACCTTTAGAACAAAAGAAGTAATTGCAAAAGATAGATCAAGATTTGCAAGAGCATGGTTTAGAGAATTCAATGATTACGGTGACCGAGGAGGACCAACCAATGAAGAAGCTTTTGATGCTTGGTTCACTATGATAAAAGAAAGATATCCATTACATACAAATAAGATAAAAATTAGTAATCATCCAGAATTTATTTTAGGAAAATTGAAATCTTTAAAGAAAGAACAATTTGGTTTTGATTTATTCGGCCTAAAACACTCTACAAGTTTTACAATAAAACAGAAAATTAATCAGTTCAAGATAAGATATAAATATAATATTTAAACTTTGTTCAATAACTGTAACAAATATAAATTACTTAGATTAATTAATTAAAACATTAACAAAAATGATTAGAATCTATTTTGTGCCAGAAAATCCTTTTATTAACCTAAGCAGATTTGGACCAAGATTAAGTTTTATATTTAATAAATTTATACCTACAAAAAATTATTCTCTGACTCACTACACAGGAGATAATGCAAATATGGTTCCTTTCTCAACACATGTTCAACAGTTAACCCTTGGAGCTCTTTATTGTAATTTTCATAATTTTAATTTTTATTCCAAAGAGCATCCTTATATTGAAGATTTTAAAATTATAAATAATAATTTAAGTGCAAACTTTTCTTTGTTAAAAAAAAGATACCGTTTCTTTTATTTTGATAGACCTGAGACAAATTTTTTCAAAAGAAAAGATTATTTTACTAATGACGAAAATGACTTTCCACTAAAAGAAGATGAGAAAATAAAATATATAAATAGTATTTACGAATTTAACAATTCTTATTTATACAACAAGCTGACAATTAAAAAAGATTTAGAAATAGACGACGACACTTTAGTAGTTCACATAAGAACTGGTGATATTTTTTATGATAATTGGCATAGTCTGTATTCTCAAAATCCATTAAGCTACTATTTAAAGATTTCTGAAATTTATAAAAAAGTAATAATTGTTTGTGGAAAAGAAATTAATAATCCGGTTATTAATCTATTAAAAAATCATAATAAATTTTCTATTCAATCGGGAAGTTTTATTGAAGACTTTAATTTACTACTAAATGCAAAAAATCTCGCAACTTCTGGGGTAACTGGATTTCCAATGACAGCAGCATTAATGTCACAAAAATTAAAAAATTTTTATCATTCTGATTTATATTTAAAAGAACATTTAAATCCAGAAATGTTAAATAAAAATAAAATAAATATTCATTCTTATAAAATTGATGACTATATTCCACCTGGTAAATTTATAAAAAATAAAGAAAATTTAAAAAAAATTATCGATGACGATGTTACTAAGGTAGTAAAAATTGAGTCTTAATTTTTTTATTATCTCTAAAGAAATTTTTAAAATTACTAGAGAAGGATAATTTTTTGGGAAAAATAAATAATACGAAAGTAAATAAAATGTTTATTTTTATTTTTTTATCTTTCCTATTAAAACCTGTTTGGCTTTTCGATTACACCACTCTTGGTACATATGGAGACGATTTATCATACTGGCTTCATTCAACGTCTTTAGCTTTTGATTATGATTTAGATTACAGAAATGATCATAATTTCAATGAGGGCACTTTTAATGATATAACCAAAGCCCCTTCCCATCCACCTGGAAGTGGCTATATGTCTGCAATTTTTGTTAAAATTTTTAGTTTTTTTGATTTAATTAATGGCAAAAATATTGACAGGTTAAATCCAATAGGAACATATGCATACCTGGGTTATTTTTTTGCTTCTCAGTTGTTTGTAATTTTCGGTTTTTATTTTATTAATAAGTTATTTTTGAGTAAAGGAATATACAAAAATAATCCCGGCATATTTATCCTTACACTCTTATCTACGCTTATTCATTTTGTAGGGACAAGATTTCTAATGTCTCATGCATCTGAATTCTTTATTGCAAGTTTTATAATCTATATTTTTGAAAGAAGAAAATATTTATCAGAAAAAGATTTTTATTATTTATTATTTGCTTATTTTTTTATGTCAATAATTAGACCATCAACATTCATAATTATGTTTTTGTATTTTTTAATAAAACATAAAAATATAAATTTATATAAAATAAATTATTTTAAAATTACTACTTTATTAACCCTATTAGTAGCATCATATATTTTCATATCTCGAAAATTATACAATACAAATACTATTTTATTAAATTTAAGCAAGAATAAAACGACAGAAGCTTTTGTTGATTATTTAAATTTTGAATTATTACTTGAAGGAATAATTAAATTACCTAATTTATTTTTTTCTCCGTCGGGAGGTTTAATATGGACAGCACCAATTATCTTTCTTGGATTTTTTGTTACATTAATAAATATTTATAAAGATTTAGAAGTTACCCTTCTTAGCAAGCTAGCTACATTTTTTTACATAGCAGGCTTCTTTCTTGTGGTAATCGCTTGGCAAGGAAGAGAGATTGCTTATGGTCAGAGGTTATTAATTGGTTTATTGCCTTTTTTTATGTATCAGGTTGGAATTTATTATAAAAACAAAAAAAGCTATCTTGTAATAGCATTTATTTTGATATCTTATATTAACTATTTTTATTTATATTCTTCTCCAAATTTAACTTTAAAACCAGGACTTTCTCTGTGGGGAACTTTTTTAAATTTTTCTTCAGAAGATTATGGAATTTATCTATTTAGAGAAATATATAGTCTATCTAACATATTTACATCAATAGCTAAATCAATATACTCAGTTAACTTCTTTGGCTTAGTTGAGTTTGACAGTCTGAATAGCATATTTTCTATGTTGAATTTTGATGAAAATCAATTAGCAACCTTAAGAGAAAGAGCATCCAGGTATTACCTACTTCCTTATAGCTATATACTTGGAGCTACGTCAATATATTTTTTATTTCTTTATAGTTTTATTTATATAATATATGATAAGAAAAAGAATTAGTTTTCTGCTGTAATTTCAATAATTCCATTAACTATAAATATTGTTTTTAATAACCCTAGAATCTTATTGGGAAATGGGATAAGTATGAATCAAAATTATGGATATAAGCAATGATAAAATATATAAGAAAAATTCTATATAAAGAATAATTTGTAACCTTTAATTTATTTAACACCAATGCTCCAGATAAGGCCATAAGATTAAACATTTGAACAATATACACTGCTTTATTGCCATCACCAGTAGGCAGCATCGGGTAACTAATTAAAAACCATGTATAGCCAAGAAATGAAATAGCTATTGATAGAGTTATGTATTTTACAAAATAAGAATTGGTGTATTGTTTATTAACTACGAACACTGAAACTAGTAAAAAGATAAAAATAATTAAAGAGACTAAATTTATTCTTCCAAAATAGCTACCAATTTCTAATTGACCTCTGGCTAAACCTATTTTTCTACTTGTAAAAGAGAAATATCCCCAGTAATCACCCCAGAAATCAGAATATAGAACCGATATAAACTGATTGCTAAAGTTTGGTCTAATTGGTTCAGTAAATACTAAGAAAATATCTGATAGATTTGGGAAATAAAAATTTAAAGGCTGATTTGTTAAATTAAATCCAGAGCTTTCCTTATTAAATGCTGTAAAAGAACCATACTTAAAATATAAAGAAAAATAAAACCAAGAGGATAAAATAAAGCCAACAAAAAAAGAATTAGAAATATACTTTATATAATTACGTAAATTCTTTTTTTCAATTTTAAATATAAGTAAAAAAAATGCTGGGAATAGTAAAAATGCCCACTGTCTACTTAAAGCAAGCATTCCAATTATAAAACCAAAAAATATAGTATTTTTTGTAGATATGTTGAAATTATTTCTTTCTGCATTTAAAAACATATAAATCAAAAGACTCATAAAAAATAATATATATGGCTCGCCTCGTATCATAATTATTGTTCTATAGTTCACAGCAAAAAGTGAAATTATTATTAAATATTCAAGATTTAAGATATTTTTATTATTTAAAAATAATTTAATTGTTTTTAAATTAATAAAAATAGTAAGCAGATAAATTATTAGTTGTAGAATTTGTGTATATAAACCATATATAGGCCTACAGTCATTTAAGAAATCCTGAGATGTAATCAAATTTCTGCATAAAACTTGGGTTAACGATGGAACGATATACGCAATTGGTGGATTGAAGAATTCTCTAGTCTCATTATCGGATGGTAGTTTTAGAGAGTCAGGCAAATATCTTGCTAGGTAATCTACATAATTAAAATGAGCTTCAGCATCGTATCCTTCAATCGGATCGTAATGGGCTATATTATAAAGGCCAATAAAAAGAATTAATGAAAGAAGCAATAATGAAAGGAACTTTATTGAAATGTTTTTTATCATAAATAATGCTTATAAAGATTATCGTAGAAATTTTTAAAATCATTATCAGTCATATCTACATTCCATGGCTTATCTTTGCCAACAAAATGAAAAATCAAAATCTCTTCTTTTATCTTTTTATCTAAACTCAGATTTACTAAATAATTTAAATTTTTATCTAAATTTTCATATTCTCCATCAAAGTATCTATTTAAAATATCTTGATCCCAGTAAACTATTTTTTCAAGGAGTGTATTTTTTACTGTAATAAATTTATCAGTTATTTTTTGTTTTTTCCAATTTACTAAATCTATAACCATCACCCCTCCATTAAAATATTTTTTATCAATACCTAGCCTTTCAAACATATCTTTAGTCTCTAGATCCTCATATTTATTTGTGGTTAATGCTGTGAGTATTTTTCCTGAATCTTTCATTATATTTATATGTTTATTTATTTTTTGAATCGGGCTTTTTAGTATATACGTATCAGCATCAAGGTAAGTTATATAATCAATATCATCATCAATATGGTCTGCAATGAATAGGCGGTAATATGTTGCCTCAGAGACATGAGATTTCTTTAGATTGGGATAGTTTTTTATATTATATTTAAACTTTATTTTTTTTAAAGTACAGTTTGAGAAATTATTATAAATTTTTTTTTCGAATTTTTTAAATGTAGAAGGATTTTTATGAATTATATATATTTGTAATTTTTCTGACGTACTCTGAAGTAAAGAGGACATTGATAAAAATGCCTGATTGTTGAAATTTTTGTCGATACAATAAACAAAATTCTTCACATATTTAGTATATGTTTTGAAATTTATAAAGAATAAATTTAATAAATTAATTATTTATTACATTATATTTAAAAATAGTATGATCAAAATTTATAATTCTTCAAGTGAATTGCCTGAAGTAAAGTTAATAGATTTTATAAATATTAAAGACAATAGAGGAACTTTTTTAAAATTTTTTGAAAAAGAAGTAAAAAATAATCTAAATTTTATTGTTGATGAAGTCTTTTTATCTAAATCAAAAAAAGATGTTATCAGGGGTATTCATCTTCAAAAAAATAATTATGATTTAGAGAAAATTGTAATTTGTACATATGGAAATATAACAGATTTGATTATAGACCTTCGTAAAGAAAGCAAGAGTTATGGTAAATATACAGTTGTAGACCTTCATGAAAATTCAAATAAGGCTATTTTTATACCTAAAGGCTTTGGTCACGGATTTAAAGTTAATTCTGAATATGCAGATATTCTATATTTGCAATCTGGATACTATAATGGTGATTCTGAAATAGGCATAAACCCTCTTAGTTTTGGATATGACTGGAAGATTAAATCTCCAGTCATATCCAAAAGAGATATGGAATTGCCAGAATTTGATGAATATTAAAAATGACCGATTTAGAAAATATAAAAAAAGAAATTGATAATTTAATAAAAGATTACGTAAAAATCAAACATCCAAATGACACTACTTTCATTCCTGGTGTTTCAAGCATTCCAGTAAGTGGGAAAGTCTTTGATGACAAAGAAATTACCGAGCTTGTTTCCGCTGGTCTAGACTTTTGGTTGACTGATGGTGATTATTCAGATTTATTTTCTGAAAAAATGGGAAAGTTTTTGAGTATAAAACATTGCCGTTTAGTAAATAGTGGCTCCTCAGCAAATCTTGTTGCATTATCCTCTCTAACTAATAAAAAAATTAAAAATTATATTTCTCCTGGAGATAAAGTAATTACAGCTGCTGTTGGTTTTCCAACTACAGTTAATCCAATATTTCAAAATTCATTGGTGCCAGTCTTTGTTGATAGTGCTTTAGGTACGTATAACCCAACATTTGAAAGTATTGAAAAAGCTTATTATGAGAACGAAAATGTAAAGCTAGTTTTTTTTGCTCATACCTTAGGAAATCCTTTAGATATTCAAAAAATAAGTGACTTCTGCAAAGATAAAAAACTTTGGTTGATTGAAGATAATTGTGATTCTTTAGGATCAACGCACAATAAAAAATTAACTGGCACATTCGGCGATATGTCTACATTAAGCTTTTATCCAGCTCATCACATAACTATGGGTGAAGGAGGAGCAGTCTTAACAGAAAGCACAAAGTTAAAATTGTCTATAGATTCTTTTAGAGATTGGGGCCGTGATTGTTGGTGTAAAAGTGGTCATGATAATACATGTAAAAAAAGGTATGACTGGAAGCTAGGAGAGTTACCAGAAGGGTATGATCATAAATATATATATTCAAATATTGGATATAACCTAAAATTAACTGACTTACAGTCAGCGATTGGAACTGTACAAATTGATAAGCTTCCAAATTTTATACAAAAAAGAAAAGAAAACTGGAAAGCAATAGATAATTATCTTAAGGACTATCAAGATTATTTTATATTACATCAACCAACGGAAAACAGTGATCCTAGCTGGTTTGGGTATGCAATTACTGTAAAAGAAAATGATAAATTCAGCCGAGATGAGTTAGTAAGATTTCTTGATAGTAAAAGAATTGGGACAAGATTTTTATTTGGTGGTAATTTAGTAAAACAGCCAGCTTATAAAGATAAAGAATACGTAGTTGCAGAGCCACTTGAAAATGCAGATAAAGTTTTAAGTTCAACATTTTGGATAGGGGTATATCCTGGTATTAACGAAGAAATGATGAGTTATGTATTTGAGTCTTTTAATGAGTTTTTAAATCAATACACGTAGTTTATTTCCAAGGAGCGTTACCTGAATTCCACAATTCATTCATGTGAAGATACTCTCTATAAGTGTCCATAGGCTCAAAATATCCTTCATGAATAAAGGCATTCAATTCTTTATTTTTTGCAAGAGTAGTTAATGGTTTAGATTCTAAAGTTGAATTGTCATCTAAGTAATCGATAAATTTTTTATTAAATATCATAAAACCTATATTTATAAAACCACTTAAAGTAGGTTTTTCAATAAAATCACTTACTAAAAAATTATCGTCAAACTCTACTAGCCCAAATCTAGATATAGGATTAGTTACAGTAATTGTTCCAATATTATCTTTTGTGTTGTGAAATTTTATAAGTTCTTCAATATTAACATTTGCTAGCCCATCTCCATAAGTTACAATAAAATTTTCATTTAAATAATCTGCAACTTTAAACACCCTCCCCCCAGTATTTGTTTCTTCATCTGTATAGACAACATTTACATTTGGAAATGAATCAAAATAATCTTCTACATATTTACTTAAATATCCTGTGCATATAAGAAAATTAAAATCTCCATGTTTATTAAATATATTTATTAAATGTTCTAATACAGGTTTTCCGCCAATTTCTACCATTGGCTTTGGTAAATCATGGGTCATTTCCCGCATTCGTGTTCCCTTGCCTCCAGCTAAGATAACGACCTGATTTATTTCTTTCATATTTCTTTCTAATTAAGAGTATATACAGTTATTATATTCAATAATGAATAGTGGAGTGATAGTTACCGGAGCAAATGGTTTCATTGGTTCAAATTTTATAAATAAAATAAAAAAAGAAAGCTTAATATTTGTAGATAAGTCAAATTTAAGCTTTAGAGATTTTTCAAATGAGAAAGTTAATGATCTTGAAAAAAATTTTTCAAAGATCTATTTATTCCATCTGGCTACTTATTATTCAAAATCTACAAATGATGAAGAAAAGATATATGATGCAAATATATTATTTGGAAAGAAATTACTGGATAAACTAGATTCCGTAAACCTTCATAAGATCGTTTATACGAATACAATGTTTAATTTTTATAAAGATCAAAATCTAAGAAACCTATACTATACAAATACTAAATTAGAATTTACAAAACTTATTGAAAGGTCAATAAATAAGAAACGGACGTATTTAGAAGAAATTTATTTAGATAATACATTTGGAACTGGAGACAAAAGAAAAAAAATAATTAATTTGATACTTGATTCTGTAAAAAACAACAAACCAAGTCCAATAGAAAATGAAGAAACATATATTAATCTTGTTCATGTAAATTATGTAATAGAAAGACTATTCCTAGCTATTAAGAGAAACAATGAAAGAAAGTCAGCTTTTGTAGCTTACAATACGGTTAATTTGTTATCAATTTATAATTTTTTAAAACATTATAAAGATAAAGGTAAAGTGGAAAAAAGTTTACTTAGATATTCTGAAAATGAATATTTAGATTCTTCACTAGATATTATTTATGAAAATATTAAGATACCAGATCTCAGTTCTGAATTAATAAATTTATATGATGATTATGTTTTATAGATCAGATACATAAGACTTTGAATAGTATGAAAAAACCATTAGTTTCAGTTTTAATGAGTGCTCATAATGATGAGGCGCACATCTCAAATGCAATTGATAGCATACTTAATCAAACATACTCAAATTTTGAATTTTTAATAATTGACGACTTTTCACAAGATAGAACTCTAGAAATACTTACAAGATATAAAGATAATAGAATTCAAATATTTAAAAATAAAGAAAACATAGGGCT
>MDTG01115640.1_pt1 | contig 14047 bp, 13 predicted proteins | sample 811421 | NCBI WGS metagenome assembly MDTG01 (sample SAMN05326645, study PRJNA326480) | marine metagenome | isolation source: seawater | place: Pacific Ocean: South East | collected 2011 | reverse complement strand
TTTCATCTAACAACTTGAGATCTTCTTTGTTTGACACTTTCATGTCCTCAAGCGAAAAATAAAAACTCTTATTTTTCCTTATTAATTTATTTATTATTTTATGTCTTGAATATTCATCTCTCGGCATTTGGAAAATACTATAAGCAATTATTCCATCTATTGAGTCAAGTTCGTCTAAAATTTGGTAAAGCATAGAATGTGAATCTTTAAAATCATATTCACTAGCACTTAATTGATACTCTAAATTATTACTAATACAATAATTTCTAATTACCAAGTTCTGAATATGTTGGGGCACTCTTTCCCCTTCAAAAGATCTACTAAATATATACCCTTTTACTTTTTTTTTATTTTTCATATTTATATTGAGAGGGACTTTGATATTCCATACCAATCCTTGAAGCAACTTTTGTTGTAATAGGAACAAAAAATTCGCCTATTTTTTTATCTCCATATGGTGAGAAAAGACTTTTAAATCTGCAATTCATGGACCATCTTGTTGTACTTTCCTTATTAATACGATTACCATGAGGTAACGCTTGATTAAAAATTAATAACTCACCTTTATTGATTTTTATCCATTTAATATCCTTTTTTATAAAATTAAAAATTTTCTCACTAGACTTTCCATAAAATTTATTAAAATTTCTATTAAGTTTGAGATTTGATTTTGGGGGCAGGATGAACATCGATTTTGTTTTATAGCAATCTACAAGTGGCAACCAGACAACTACTTCGTAAGGAGAATCTCCGGACCATACATCAGAGTGAACAGGCAGTAAAGAGCTCGGATCGTTTGGAAGTTGAATACTAAGATTTATTCTTTTTTGCATAGCCAGTTCGTTTCCAACAATTAAATCTGTGTATTCTCTGGATAAATTATAATAGTGACTCTTAAATTCTTTGGATTTATTTAATTCATTGATAATGCTCATTCTGAAATTATTAAGATTCTTTAAATCAAGATGTTGATGTGTCTGATCAAAAAAATCATTAGGTAATTTCTTTCTTTGCAATATTTTCTTTGAGGTGCTCAATATTTTTTTATTTATCCATGCAAGAGATTCTTTTTGATTAATTTTTTTTATCACATATCCCTTATTGATAAACTCATTAGAAATTTTTAGCTCTTGATCTGATCTAAAATTATTAGTCATTTCTTACTATTTCTTTCATTAATTTTGTTAGATTTTCTTCTGTCAATCCGTAAAATTGTTGCTGTTCGTCGTGTGTACCATAATGTTTAACATATTCATTTGGAAGACCAATTCTATAGAGATTTTTCCTTTGTAATGGTAGAAAATCGTTACAAAATTCTAATATACTAGTACCTAAACCCCCACTTCTTATGTGCTCCTCAACTGTTATTACGTTATCTACATGAGGAAGCAATTCTGTTAAAATTTCTCTATCTAACGGATTGATTGTATGCATATGCAATACTCCACTCTCAATTCCATAATTTTTAAATAAATCGTCAGATGCTTTAATCGCTTTTTGTGCCATAGCACCGCATGTTATAAATAAATTTTTTTCTGGTTTTTTGAGTAACAATCCCTTTCCAATCTCAAAATTAGTATTTTCGGATGTTATTATTTCCTCACCACCTCTTGCTAACCTAATATACATTGGGTGTGGCCAATCTATTGAGGCTTTTATAAGTTTTTTCATTTCTATTGCATCACATGGACACACAATCGTCATATTTGGAATAGCCTTTAAAATAGCTATATCATCAATTGCCTGATGAGTAGGACCAAGAGGTGAGTAAACTAAACCTCCACCATTACCAATTAATTTAACTGGAAGATCGTGTAACGATAAATCAATTGCAATTTGTTCAAAGCATCTTCGTGTTAAAAATGTAGATATAGTATTTACAAAAGGTATAAAACCCTCCTTAGCTAATCCAGCGGAGAATCCAATAATAAATTGCTCTGCAACCCCTTCCATAAAAAACCTCTCAGGAATATTTTTTTTGAATTCTTCTAAAACTCCAGGACCTAAATCTGAGCCAATAAAAACTATATTTTTGTTTTCCCTAGCAATTTCATAAACTGAGTTGAGTGCTGTTTGTCTCATATTTTAGTGAATTGTTGTAATAAACTTATTTCTTCGTCAGTAAAATTATTTTTATGATGCCACTTTGGATTATTTTCTGCAAAAGGGAATCCTTTTCCTTTAACTGTATGACATATAATTGCTTTAGGTTTATCTTCTAAAGAGGTTTGATTTAGTGTCTCCTCTATTTGACAAATATCGTGTCCATTGACTTCATAAACAATAAATCCAAAACTATTCCATTTATCTGCCAGTGGCTCTAAATCAACCACATCGCTTGTAAAACCGTAAGATTGAATTTTATTATAATCTATGAAAACAGTTAGGTTACCAAGATTATGCTTGGATGCTGACATAGCGGCTTCCCAAATTGAGCCTTCATTTATTTCTCCGTCCCCGACCAAAACAAATACCTTATTATTTTTTTTTCTCATTCTCAGTGCTTTAGCTATACCTACACCAATAGATAGTCCATGACCCAAAGCACCGGTAGAGGCTTCTACGCCAGGTATCTTATAGTGTTCAGGATGACCGCCTAGAATTGAATTGAAGGAACCCACATTATCTAGCTCAGATATTGGAAAATAACCTTTGTCTGCCAGTAAAGCATATAAACCAAGACATCCATGGCCTTTACTTAAAATTAACCTGTCTCTTGATTCATTGTTCACATCATTAGGATAATGCCTTAAGTGACCGTCATAGCAAACTCTTAATATTTCAATTATTGACATGGCTGAACCCATGTGCCCTCTACCAGCTCCCAGTAAAGATTTTACTACAAGGCTTCTTAAATATTTAGATCTATCATCTAAAATAATCTTTTGTGCCGCTTGATTGAAATTATTATTTGAAATATTCATTAACTGTATCCGTTATAAATTTAAGCTGTTTTTTGGAGAGAAATTGATGAACTGGAAGTGTTAAAATTTCTTTTGATTGTCTCTCAGTTATAGGAAAACTATTATTAGTATACTTGAGTTTTTTTGCTGCTGGTTGTAAATGAATAGGAATAGGATAGTGTATTGCTGTGCCTATCCCTTTTTTTTCAAGATAGTTTCTCAGTTTATCTCTTTCATTAACTTGAATTACAAAAGTATGATAGGTATTGAATTGATATTTTTTTTCTCTCGGGAAAAAAATATAATTTTCATTCAAATTCTTCATATAAAAATCTACATTTTTCCTTCTTTTTTCTATAACATACTTTATCTTTGATAAACGGTATAATAATATTGCTGCCTGTAAATTGTCTAATCTTGATACATAACCAAATTCTTCAACTACATTTCTATTGATAATACCTAGATTACATAATTTTTTAATTCTCTTTGCATAATTAGCATTATTAGTAGTAATAAAACCACCATCACCAGAGGCATTTAAATTTTTAAGTGGATGAGTAGAAAAACACCCAATATGACCAATTGATCCACTCATCTTGTCGTAATACTTTGAACCAATTGCTTGTGCTGCATCCTCTATTACAATTAAATTATTTTTTTTTGCTATTTTATTGATTTTTTTCATCTCACATACTCTTCCAGTGAGATGAACAGGTATTATTGCTTTAGTTTTTTTTGTAATCACTTTTTCAATTGCTTCTGGGTCTATATTTTGATCATCTAAAACATCAGCGAATACAGGTTTTGCTCCTAAATGAGCTATGACTGATGCTGAAGATATGAAAGAATTAGGAGCTGTAATTACTTCGTCACCATGCTTAACTCCTGCACAATGTAATGCAATTGTTAACGCATCTGTTCCACTATTTAGAGATACAGCATATTTAACATCACAAAACTTTGCTATTTTTTTTTCAAATAATTCAACATACTTTCCTCCAACAAGCTGGCCACTTGACATAACGTTATTAATTACTCTTAGTAAGTCTTTTTTTTCAGTCGCCCACTGAGCTTGTAAATCTACGTAAGCTATATTATTAATTGTCACTTTTTTTACTATGAATAGAAACTAGATACTGTTTTGATTATATAGTCTAGCTCAATTTTTTCCAAATGCTGATCGCATGGAAACGATATAATTTTCTTTGCATGACTATCAGTCACAGGGAAATCACCCTCAGAATGATTTAAAAAACTTAAAGCTGGTTGTCTATATATGGGAACTGGATAATGAATTTTTGCTTCAATTCCTTTATTCAAACAATATTCAAGCAACTCGTCTCTTTTGTCCGCAAATACGATATATAAATGATATACTATTTTGTAATTTTTTGGTCTTGGAGGCACAGTAATAGATTTTATCTTTGAAAGATTGCTATCTAAATAAGCTGCATTTTGTATTCTTTTATTTGCAATTGAGTTAGTTTGTGGGATGAGCCAGTTGCCAACAACTGCTTGAATGGTATCTAATCTAGAATTATATCCTAATATCCCAACACTATCTCTATCAATTAACCCATGATTTCTAAGTAACCTTAATTTATTCGCTAGTTCATCATCATTACATGTAATCAGGCCACCATCAGACCAAACATTTAAATTTTTTAACGGGTGCAGAGAAAAGGCACCTGCATTTCCCCACGTACCAGCTTTTTTATTATCAATTTCACCTAGAATTGACTGGCAGGCATCCTCTATCACAGGTAAATTATATTTTTGAGCTATTTTCATTACTTGATTCATTTCTGCCATGTAACCTGTAAAGTGGACAGGAACAATAGCCTTTGTTTTTTCATTTATCTTCTCTTCAATTAATTTGGTATTCATACAAAATGTATCATCACAATCTATAAAAATTGGCTTCGCACCAATCTCTGAAATAGCCCCAACAGTTGCTACAAATGTGTTAGCGGCTGTAATTACTTCATCTCCGTGACCAACTCCGTAAGCTTTAAGTGGAAGTTTAATTGCATCTGTTCCAGAATTAACTCCTATAGCGTGTCGTACTCCGATTAATTTAGCAAAATTATTTTCAAATTCTCGGAGTGGCTGTCCAAGAGTAAAGTCTCCACTTTTTACAAATTCCTTCAGTTCTACCCATAGGTCATCAATATTTTCGAATTGCTGCGGTAAATATGAATATCTTACTTTGTTAACCATAATTATTTTCTAGATATTTTTAATATTAAACTAAGTTAATCATTTGCATTGTTTTAATATTAAAGTATCTAGGATTAGATAAACTATCTATTAATTTATTTTCCTTTATTGCTAATTGAAGATCAATTACTGCATCTCTGATTGTATTTTCTGTTTTAAAATTAAGCAAATTAAATATTTTTTTTGAAGATATATGATAGGATCTGTTATCATTAGATTGGGACAAAATAAGTTTTACGTCGTTTCCTACAACACTTTTAGTAATTTCAGCTAGTTCTAAAACACTAAAATTCTTATCTCCTACATTGAATATTTCATTATTAATTAAATCATTTGGTGACTCTATGATCTTTATATAGGCTTTGGTCATATCATTTATATGAATATTAGGTCTTAGCTGTTGCCCTCCGAAAACTGAGATTTGTCTTTTATGAAATGCTAAATTTGTAAAAATATTCACAACGACATCGAGTCTTTGTCTTCTGGCATAACCACAAACTGTTGCAGGTCTAATTGTAGTAGTTACAAAGTTCTTTGAATTATATGAACTTAAAATTATTTCACATTCTGCTTTGAACTTTGAATAATCAGTTAGTGGTTCCAAGGTCATCGTTTCATCAACATTTAATTCATCTTTGACACCGTATACAGATGATGATGAGGCATAGATAAAGTTTTTAACACCTGCAGATTTGGAAATTTTTACAAGGGGTTCAAAAGCTTCTAAATTTATTGATTTTCCAAGAAGTGGGTTTAGTTCAAAACTGGGATCATTTGAAATGCAAGCTAAGTGTATTACTGTATCTTGGCCCTGTACACTTTTTTTTAGTAATTCTTGGTCTCTAATATCACCTTTTATACATTTCAAATTTACATTTTTATCAAGTACATCCTCTCCATATATAAATAAATCAAGAACAGTTACTTTGTAGCCTTTTTTTAAAAGAGAAGGTACTAGATTGGAACCAACATAGCCACCTCCTCCGGTTATAAAGATTTTCTTACTCATTACCTAAAAATTTAAACCAATCAATTGTTTCTTTTTTAATTAGTTCAGGAGTCCAAACCGGTGCTTCATTCCAATATTCAATATTTTTGAGAACAATATTTACTCCTTCTTCAATAGGAATAAAAGGTTCCCATTGTAATAATTTTTTTATTTTTTCTATATTCGCAAAAGTGCAATCAGGTTCTCCTGGTCTTTTTGGAATAAAAACTTTTTTATAATCTTTTCCACCTATTAATTTTGCAAGTGTGTTCACAGAAACGGTGTTTCCACTACCGACATTTAAAATCTCACCAGATAAATCGGAATTTGAGGCTTTTATAAGTGCATTAACTACATCTGAAACATATGTAAAATCTCTTGTTTGTTTACCGTCACCAACAATTGTGAAAGGCTTATTTGCAATCTTCTGCGCTAAAAATACACCCATAACAGCCCCATAGGTACCTGATGTTCTTGATCTGGTACCGTAAACATTAAAAAATCTTAACGAAATTGAAGGAAGCTTATAAATTTTCTCAAAGTGCATAACAAGGTCTTCCCCCATTTTTTTTGTTAGAGCGTATGGGTAATGAGTGTCTATTTTTTCATTTTCATTTGTTGGATATTTTTTAGGTATTCCATAACAGGATGAAGAAGCTGAATAAATAAATTTTTTTGCTCCATTTTCTTGAGAGGCTTTTAATGTATTAAATGTGCCTGTCACATTAGCTTCAAAATATTTAAGTGGATTTTTTATGCTCGGGACAATATCTGCTAATGCTGCAATATGAAATACTCTGTCTACACCTTTGAATTCATTAGTCCAGGATCCATTTACTGAGAGATCACAATCAATAATTTTAATATTTTTTATATGGTCTAAGTTTTGCATTCTTCCAGTTGAAAAATTATCTAGAACAATAACCTCATGGTTTTGATTAAGAAGCTCATCAACCAAATGACTTCCAATAAAACCAGCACCTCCTGTAACAATAATTTTCATAAGAATTCTTGATAATTTTAACTATTACTTAATTTTTTTGCTTTTGTTATTTTGTTTTTCATATGTAAATAATAAAAATCCAACTGGTAAATAAAATATAATACTTATCCAATTATTAAATATATTTAAACTGGGAACTAAAGGCCAAATAGAAAGCATAATCGATATATATAGACAAATTTGAAAGTCACTTAAAAAAGCTGTTTTCTTAAACCATGTAGCGACAATTTGTCTACAAAATTGGAATATAATAAATATAAATAATACAAAAACTGGTAAAAAACCAACTAATCCTGTCTCAGCTAGTAATTGTAAAAATACGTTATGAGGGTGTGTGCTACAAGACCTTATATATTCAATTTCATTAATCTTGTCTACTAAACGATAATTTTCATCATTACAAATTAACCTGAACATTTTTGTTCCTACACCAAAAATCGGGTTATCGTAAAAAATGTTTAAGGCAGTATTATAGAGAGAAGTATGCTCATATGAAAAAAAATATATTTCATCTCCAGTAATATTTGTTTGATTAATGGTAGAGTCTATCATTCTTTCTTTTACGGATGGATTGAATACTGAAAGAAGTATTATAATTACTATTGATACAATAAATGAGACTAATCTTAATAATTTCCATTTATTTGAAGCTGCCACAAGTATAATTGTAGTTAGAATTAAGAAAAAAAATGCACTTCTTTCTCCGCTTATATAAACAAGAATGTCAGACAATATTAAAAATAAAAAACCAATAAACAAAGCTTTCTTTGAAGAATTGTGATAATATAAAATAATTCCTATAAGTAGCGGCATTAGCCTCGCAATATAATTTCCAAGCACCATTTCCTGACCAAAAAAACTTGAGAGGCGTATTCCGTTATATTTATATCCGAGTAAATTAAAACCTGTAAAAAACTGGTAAAAAGAATCTATGAAAAGAATAATAAATGTAAAAATAATAAATATATAAAAAGTTCTAATAAAAGATTTATCTTTCTCAAGGACATACCAAACAGCAAGAGAAAATAAGCCGAACCTAAAATAGAATAATGAACTTTCAAGAGAAAGTAAGTAATTATTTGAAAATATTGATCTGATTAGTAAGACAAAGCATAAAAATACAAATACTAAAAAAAATACACTTTTAAAATATTTAAAATCTTTTTGACTAAAAGAAAAAAATAAAAATATTAACGAACTGAGTACTACAAATAAATCAGCAATAAAAGGGCCAATAATTAGTGCTAATGGTATGAAACAAATTAGTAAACGTTGTATTGCTAGAAATGATTGATAAGTCATTGTAGTTAAACTATATATTAAAAGTAAGTTTATTTCTTAATGTATTTGATATATTAAAATATTATAGAACGCATAAAAAATTTGATGTCAACCAAAAACAAAAATACTCTTAGCATTGTGTTGCCTGTATACAATGAAGAAGAAATCATCAAAATAAGTATTGAAAGAATTTTGGCACTATCTCATAAAATAAAAGATAAGGTTAATGTAGAAATTATATTTGTTAACGATGGATCTAATGATCAATCGCTTAGCATTCTTAAGCAATACAGTGAAAGTATAAAGATAATATCTTTCACTAGAAATTTTGGGCATCAAATGGCAATCACGGCAGGTATCGACTATGCTAAGGGTGATTATGTTTGTATTATAGATGCTGACTTACAAGATCCACCGGAATTGATTGAAGAAATGTACGATCTTTGTACTGATGAAGAATACGACTTTGTATATGGTGTGAGAAAAGAGAGAAAAGGTGAAACATTTTTTAAGAAGGCTTCGGCTGGATTATTCTATAAAATAATGAAAATGATTAGTGATACAAACATAAACCTTAATTCAGGTGATTTTGCGCTTTTATCAAAAAGAACTGCATTAGAATTTTGTAAATTAAGAGAAAAAAATAGATTTATAAGAGGAATGATCCCATGGCTTGGTTTCAAATCTAAAGCATTTTATTATGAAAGGGAAAAAAGAGTAGCAGGAGTCACAAAATTTCCTTTTTTAAAGATGCTTGGATTTTCAATGAATGCTATATTTTCTTTTTCAAATAAGCCTCTCTCTTTCGCTGTGCAGTTAGGAACTTTTACAATCATTATTGGTACTTTGGTTTCATTTTATTATTTATATTTAAAGATTTTCACTGACTCACTCGTACCAGGTTTTGCTGCAATAATTCTAACGATAATAATATTTAGTGGAGTTCAGATTTTTTTAATTGGGATTGTTGGAGAATACATTGCAAGAATATTTGAAGAAACAAAAAATAGACCACTATATATAATTGACAAAATCTTTGATTTTGAAAGATAGATTTAGCAATGTTTTCAATACCCACGAAGTTTAACTTAGCAAAAGCAGCAATCTTTAAAGATACACCTGCTTATGTTCAGTTTTATATTACTGCTCGGTGCAATCTAACCTGTGAACAGTGTAATATTATTTATGCCAATGCTGATGTAAGAGAGTGCAGTATATATGAAATTAATAAAATGGCAGAAAACTTCGCAAAAATGGGTGTTGCAATTATTTTGCTAACTGGCGGAGAACCTTTTGCAAGAAAAGATCTTCCTGAAATCATCAAAGCATTCGAAAGTAGAGGTGTCCATGTACGAATGCAAACCAACGGTTTTGCAAATGAAGAGCAAATTGTAAAATGTATTGAGTCCGGTGGAAAAGACATTTCTATTTCTTTAGACTCTTTACAACCAGAAAATCAAGACAAAATAAATGGACAATTTAAAAATTCTTGGCACAAAGCACTTAAAACAATTTCATTGTTTACAAAACATCTTCCAAAAAAAGGAAGTTTTGCCTCATTAGGGTGTGTACTTTCAAAAAGTAACCTAGAAGAAGTAAAAGATGTAATTAAATTTGGAACAAAAATTTCATGGTTTACTTCATTGGTTCCAATACACGTAAGCAATTACGCGCATCCAAGAGGATTTAGAACTTTTGATAAAAGAATGAAATTTGAAGAGAGCCACTTTCAGAGAATAGATAATCTAATTGAAGATATAAGAAAAATGAGAAAGCAAGGATACTTATTATATGATAGCGATCAATATTTAGACGACATTAAAAGATTTACAAAAGGATTAGAAACATCTTGGAGAAGTAAGAATGACAATGTTTGTGACTCACCTAACTTATATTTTGCTGTTTTGCCTAATGGACATTTTCAACCATGTTGTGATTTTAGAATAAAAAATTCCTATCCAACATTTGCTGATGATTTTCCAAGACAATTTAAGGATAAATCATTTAGAAATGAAGTATTTGAAACAACATCTGCTTGTGATGGCTGTATGTATGGAAGTTATCCTGAAATAACAATTTCATTAAGGTATATGTCTGCAAAGATACAAAGAGCTAAAACTTTTCTGACAGCCCCGCCTAAAAAAAATAATTGGCCGCTAAGCTATGAAGACTTAGTTGATATATCTCAAGATATATTAAACTCAAATGCCAAAAAAAATTAAGTTTGAAAGCTTTATTTATAGATTCTTAATCGAGTCTATAGAATTTAGAAATAACTGTGATGAGCATGATGCAAAAATGTTTTCGGATTTTATAAAAAATATAAATTTTGAATATGTAGATAAGAAAGTAGTTATCAAATCCTATAAAAATAAATTTGAAATAAAATTAGAAATTCCACTGGACGAACAATATTTCTATATAAAGGGAGATACTGAGGATAGTCAAAATAAACAAAAACAAGAATTCCCGAACATTGGTTCAGATCCGGTTATGGATATTAATAAAAACTACTTCATGAAACTAGTACAAAAAACTTACAAGCAATATTTACTTTGTGACCCTAATAGCAACATTCCAAGTTAAATATCTTAATATTGGAAGTACTTTAAATAACTTTTGATCAATACTGTGACTAAATTTTAGAAAAGAGCTATATTTTTCTTCTTCTTCAACTATTTTTTTCCAGTACCTTATTTTTGAGGGATTCTTAAAATCAATAAAGAAAAATTTTAAGAAAACTAATAATCCTGTCAGCCAAAAATATCTCGTCTCAGAATTTCTAAAGCTGTTACAAATATTTGAAATATCGTTTTTTGTTAATGGGTGCTCATCTACCGTCCTTACTGCCATTGCCATTCTTCTATAAATGTTTATTACTGGATTGTATGCTATTGGATCCCAGGAAAAAAAGGTTCCTCCTTTTACTAATTTTAGTTTAATTTCTTGAATAATTTCTTCGATAGCTAAATGATGTAAGAGATTTGCTGCATAAATATAATCAAACGAATTATCTTCAAATAAACTAAGATCCTCACCATTGGAAACATGAAAATCTATATTGACACCTTCCTCTAATGCTTTTTCTCTACCTTTCTCAATCACACCTTGAGATATATCTATTGCGGAAACAAGCGCCCCTTTTTTGGCAAAAAAAATTGAAGACTCTCCAAGCCCACAGCCAATATCGAGTACTTTTTTGTTACTAAAATTAATATCCCTAAATAGCCAATTAAATTCTGGCAAAGAAAGACCTTTTTCAAATGAGTCTGGATTGAAAAGCTTATAATCATTTTCTAATGCCCAAGTATCATGTATTTCTTTTTCTCTTTCTAAATAGTCTTTATTCTCTAACATATATTATCTCTATAAAACCCTGTAAATATTATATAAATTGTTTTTATATAATAATTTTAAATTTTCATAGTTTTTTCTTGTTATAAAATATTTTGAATTATGTAGCTTGCTTAATTTATAAATACTATCTTTACTCAAATTGCTCACATTCAGCTCATGTCTATGAATATCATCAACATTTAGTAGTAAAGAAACATTGTTATTTTTGTAATCACTATTTGTAATTTTTTCCACTTCTTCTTGATACTCTTCTAGCTCTTTATTTATAATTCTAAATGGCAAAAAGGTATTTATAGAAGGATAAATTATTGCATTTTTAACTATTCCACTAAAGGAAAAAACATATTCATCAGTCAAAATTATGCTATCCGACTCAATATTTTCACCAATCCATAATTGCATATTATAAACATCTTGCCTGTCATTATCGAAAAATGTTGCAGACATTTTTTGAAATGAATTAGCAAATACAAAGGCAAACATTGCTAGGATCATTATATCCTTGTAATTGATAAATCTTTGAAGTCCTATATTACTGGTTAGCTTTAAGTTTTTTATTTTAAAAAGTGAATAAATAATAAGTAAGAGAATAGTACCTATTATTATTCGAGCTGAAATAATAATCATGAAACTGTCCCTAAAAATTAAGTTGTCATCTTGAATAAAAAAAGACTTATAAACCTGAAAAGGACCAAATATAATAGTTTCAAAAACATAAATTCCATAAACAAAATATAAAATTGGTATTAATGAAAAAATTACTATTAGTACAAGAAAAATCTGATTTCTGATATTTTTATATGAACTAATAAATGCAAAATATAATAAAAAAAATGCATTAATAACAAACAAGCCAAAGCTTGAAATCACAGAAGATAAAATCATAAAAAATATAGCACTATACTTTAATATTTTTGGATAATTTGAAGATATGATTTCATAGAGAAATGCTGATGCCAGTGGAAAAACAAATATTTGTACATACACTGTAGCTCTCGCAGGAATCAAAAACCAAATATTCGAAAGAAACTTTAGTTCATAATAAGGAATTGCGATTGTAAGAATGAATAGGAATAAAGATAAGAATAAGCTAATAAAAATAAAATGTTTGTAATTACTGATGAAGCTTTCATGCTTAAATTTTATTAAATACCCAAGATAAGCAAATGATAATACGGTGATGTAAGAAACAAAAACGCCTGGAAATAAATGTGAATATCCAAGTGGATTAGCATGACTAGTAGAGACTTTTAAATGGTCAAAGAAAAAATCCTTATAATGAGAAAAGCTTTTAATAACGTCAAGTTGCCCAAAAATAAAAATTATTAAAATAAAAAAAATTGTATATGCTATTAAAAATAATATTTCATTTATATCTTTTTTTTTAAGAAGCCTTAATGCTAAAAATGTAAATATAAAAAGAGAGAATAATAAAAAATGGCCAAGATGTATAAATGGAAGAAATAATAAAACTACTATTGCAGAGTGAAATTTACTTCTAATCATAAAATATGTAGATAAAAGAATTATTGACCAAGCAAAGATATTTGTATCAGGGAACACTTGAATTGAACCGTTGGTTCCCATAATTGACAAATTGTTATATGAGATACCTGAAGCAATAAATAATAATAAAGTAAAAAATGACTTTTTGCTTGATTTTAAAATTAGTTTAGAAAAATAATAAAAAATTGTATAAAAAAAAGTATTACCAAAAATAGTAAGTAAATAAACACTACTTAAAACAGGAATTTTGAAATATTCAAAAAGTAAAACTGGTATATTAATTAATAAAAGAAAATTTAATTTATTAAAATGTGATAATATTGTTCCTTCATAGAGGCCTTCATAAATAAATTTAAATGAGTGTGAAGCTCCGGCTAACCTATAATCTTCAGTAGCTAATCTTATACCAAAATCACCAATTGCTATGATAGATATGACTGTTAAAAAAAAAGGTATTAATATATATTCGTACTTTGCAAGCATTAAAATAGATATATTTATGTCACCTAATTGGGATTATCTCTTCAAATCTTAGAGTAATTTAGAAAATGTTAAAATATATAATAATAAAAATTAGAATATTTTTTTTAATTATAACAGAACTTGGAATTTTAACAGCTTCAATTAAGACTTTAATTCTTCCGCTAAAATTACTAGACAAGGAACTCCCAAAGAGAGGCAGGGTATTAGATATTGGTTGTGGTGAAGGGCTTTATGCACTATCTGTAAAAATATTAAGACCAAACATAAAAGTTACAATTATTGATACAAATCAACATAAACTTC
>MDTG01292918.1_pt1 | contig 14048 bp, 11 predicted proteins | sample 811421 | NCBI WGS metagenome assembly MDTG01 (sample SAMN05326645, study PRJNA326480) | marine metagenome | isolation source: seawater | place: Pacific Ocean: South East | collected 2011 | reverse complement strand
TTATGTCATCTTGTAAAAAATGATGTAAGAGAAAATTCTTTTAAAAATTTTGACATTTCCCTCAGTCCACTATCTTCGTATGAAGTTAAGAATTTTGAAAACCTACCGATTGGTTATTTAGATATACTGGAATCCAAAAATAAAAATATTTCTGAAGTTGATTATAAAGATTTCAATAATAATTATAAATTATTTAAAGACATCATTTTTGGAAGCCAGATTTATCAAGAAAATATAGAGCTAATGAATTATTTAAATGAACAATGATTAAAATATTTAAAAAATTTTAAATTTATTATGAACACTAAAGATATTAGGATTTATTTCTAGTAATTATTGTTATTTGTGATCAATAATGACATATGAAAAAAAACTCTTTTTAACATTCTATTAATGATATAGTTAGTATGATTTAGTTTACTTTCCTTTTACATTAGTTATAAGGAAATACGATTATGGCCTCGTGCTGGAATGGTAGACAGTCTGGACTTAAAATCCAGTGGGATTTACTCCCGTGGCGGTTCGAGTCCGCCCGAGGCTACCAAGTAATTATACAAATTAATGATTAAAATACATGCTGATGACTATGGTATTAGTGAAAACATCAATAATCATATTTTAAAAACAATTGATGAAGGATACGTAAATTCTGTATCTGTTGTAGTTAATAATCTGTCCAAGAATGAAGCAAAAAAAATATCTAAAAGAAATATTGATTTGCATTTACATCTTTGTTTAACAGAAAATAAATCTCTAAGTCTAAACGGTAATATGGATTCATTGATTAGTAAAAAAGGAATATTAAAGAATAATATATTTTTTTTTTTAATTTTTTATAATTTTCTTAACAAAAATAAGAAAGAAAAAATTAATTATCTTTTAGAAAAAGAAATTCAAGAACAAATAAATAAATTTAAAGAGGTTTTCAATTTAAGAAAGATAAAAATAGATGGACATCAACATGTTCATTTAAATAATTATGTTTTCCAATTTTTAATTAATCATCCTGATGTAGAAGAAATTCGATTACCAATTGATAGGTATAAAATTAACTTTAAAATAAAATACGTTAGATTTAGTATATTAAACAATTTAATTAAGAGATTTCTTATAAATATGTGTCTAAAAAATAAAAGACTTTTAATAAATAATAGCACTAAGTTTCCTATAAAGTTTTTTTTTGGGATATTATTTAGCGGAATAATGAATAAAAAAACACTACATGAAATTATAGATGAAATTTATATAAATAAAGATAATGCGATGATACTTTTTCATCCCGGCTACTCTGAAAAAAATGAAATAATTAAAAATCTTTCTTTAAAACAATCAAAATATTACAAATCACCAAAAAGATTAGATGAAAATGAAGCGTGTATGGACAAAATATTGTCTAAGTTATTCTAGAAATTCTTTGATAAAAAAAGTGTAAGTATAGAATGTTTACTATTAACTAGTAAATTTTGAAGAGATTTTTTATCTATATTAAAGAACTTATTATTAGATTTTTTTAAATGAGTTAATACCTCAGCATTTTTATATATGTCCAAAAGAGAAAATAACAAAGATTTAGCCTTTGAAATATCAATGAAATTTAAATATATATCTACAAGAACATAATCTATATTTTTCGAGTTTTTATTAATATCACTAAGCAAGGGTATTTCAAAACCGTTAACATCTACTTTTAAGAATATTTTTTCTTTATCTAAATTCTTCATATTTAAAAAATTTATAAGTGTAATAGTTTGTGATGTATAAGTTTTGATATAATCTGTATAAGAAATATTTGAAAAACCATCAAATATGGCATAATTAAAAAATTTAATATTTGATATGTTATTATATTTAGAAATTTTAATTTGGTTTTTTAAAAAAATATTTGAAATCTCTACTGAATAAATTTCTTTAAAAAAATTTGAGGAAATGAAAGAAAAATATCCATGATGGGATCCTATATCAATGAAAATAAATTTTTTTGATGAGTTAGAAATAATCTTCATTGACTCCTCTTCTTCATAGATAAATTGATTTGAGTTAAATAACTTAACTTTAGAATTATCTTGATAAATAAATTTTTTATTAATGAAATTATTAACTTTAATTTTAATTTTTTTATTTAGATATAAATAAATTTTTTTTTGGTTAAAAAAATAAAAAATATTTGTAAATAAATAAAATGATCTTTTTAAAATCATTTTTAAAAGAGAATTTTTTTTAAGTTGTATTATTTTCAAAAGTAATGATTGTTAGAATTAAACCATCTGTTAATTAGTTTAATTCCTTTTGATATATCAATATGTTCTTTAGTCTTAAGGTAATCATAAATTTTTTTATTATCAGATAAAGAAATTGCAACATCATCACTATTATATCCCATTTGTTTAATTTTTATTTTTTTATTTGTTTCTTTCTCTATTAATTTGATTAAATCATTGATTAGAATATTTGTGGAGCTACCAATATTGAATATCTTATGAGTATTTTTAGATGATTTTTTTTTATTTAATGCGTATATACAATCAGCAACATTACCAACATAAGTAAAATCTCTGAGGTTTTTACCGTAATTGTATAGAGTAAATGGTCTATTTTTTTTAATAGCAATAAAAATTTTAGCTATTGCCATATCAGGTCTTGGAAACTCACCGTAAACAGTAAAGAATCTCAATCCGTAAATAGAGACTGTATTATTTATAACAAAGTTTTCTGCTTGAATTTCATTTATCGATTTAGTCAAACCATAAAATGATACTGGTTTGGATAAATAATCCTTTTCTTTCGTGGGTATTTTTTTGGTATTACCATATACTGAACTTGAAGAGGCATATATTAACTTTTTAATTTTTTTGGATTTGGCGAATTCTAAAATATTATCAAAACCAATTATATTGCTGTTTATATATTTATTTTTAATTTTATCAGCACTTCTAACACCTGCTTGGGCTGCCAAATGAATAATAGATGATATATTAAAATTATTTAATTCATTTAATTTTTTTTTTTTGGATATATCTAAGTTATACGATTTAAAATTTTTAAATTTATCTAACCTTTTTTTTCTCTCAATTTTATATTTTATTGGATAATAACTATCATGATTATCGATACCTAGTACGTTATATTTTTTTTCTAAAAATTTCTTACACACATGGTAACCTATAAAACCTGATGAACCTGTAATTAAAATATATTTTTTATTGGTTTTCATGCTTAATCATATCATCAATAATATCATCTAAATTTTTAGATGGTTTCCAATTAAGCAAAGATTTAGCCTTATTGTAATTACCTTTTAAATATGGAACCTCTAAAGGTCTCATATAGTCTTTTGATATCTTAATGATTGGACGGTTATTTTTTTTATCTATGCCTACTTCTTCTAACCCTTTTCCTTTCCAAGTTATTTTGATCCCCAATTTTTTGAATGTTTTCTCAACAAAAAATTTAATAGTATAAGACTTACCAGTAGATAGTATGAAATCATCAGGTTTTTTAAATTGAAGTATCTTCCAAATACCCTCAACAAAATCGTCAGCATGACCCCAATCTCTTGAAGCGTATAAATTACCAAGTGTGAGATGACTCAATTCTCCCCGAGAGATTTTTAAAGCAGATTTAACAATTTTTTGTGTAACAAAATTTTCTCCACGCATAGGTCCTTCATGATTAAATAAAATACCATTTGATGCATATACACCATATGCTTTTCTATAAATTTTTGTCATCCAATAAGAATATAATTTGGAAGCTGCATATGGGCTCTGAGGATAAAAGTTAGAGTTTTCATTTAAAAAACTTTTTGTGTTACCAAACATTTCAGAAGTAGAGGCCTGATAAAATTTTGTTTTTTTATTATAATTTTTAATATATTCGAGAAAAGGAATTACGCCAGTGCCATTTACATCATTGGTGTAGGATGGTAATTCAAAACTAACTTGGACATGACTTTGGGCTGCAAGATTATATATCTCGTCAGGATTAATTTTATTAAGTAAGTTATAAATTGAATTATGATCAGTTAAATCACCATAGTGTAAAATAAAATCTGTTTTTTTTATATTTGGGTCTACGTATATGCTATCGTATCTAGGAGTAAAAATACTAGAAGAACGTCTTTTTATACCGTGTACAACATAATTTTTGTTTAATAAGAATTTCGCAAGAATTGATCCATCTTGACCAGTAATACCAGTAATAATTGCTTTCTTTTTTTTTTTCATTAGATAATGGGTAACTTTCTTAGAAGTCTTCTGTTAATAAACTTAAATAAATAAATTAAACTAAATGACTCCATTAAATCATGATAACTATATTTCAATATATATTTTATTGAAATAATGCCAATAACATATGTAAATAAATCTATTAATAGAACCATATATAAAGGATTAACTAATAAATCATTATCGAGCAAAACAAAGAAAAAAATATATAAGATAAAAGATACTACTAAACAATATAAAAGATATTTCATATGTAAATTTATGCTTAGAATAAAAGCATTATATGGCCTGGATATTAAAAAAAGTGAATTACTTAGAATTAATAAAATGAAAATTTCAGAAACAAATAAATCATCTCTTTTTAACCATAAAAGTAAAATTTCTTGACCGTAGAAATAAAATACTGGCATTACAAATAAACTTAACCAAAAATAAAAAGAAATTTGAATATTTATAAGTTTTTTGACTCTATTAATTTCGTGTTTAGAAAACAGTTTTGCTATTTCAACATTTAATGGAGCACTTACTAAGTGAATAAAGATAGATGTACTTCTTACAATTGTCGACGTAACAGAATAGACAGTAACTAATTGAGGTGTTAAAAAATTTATTATAAGAAAAACAATTCCTTGTAGTCTTATTAAATTAAGTGCTGGAGCTAATAAAAAAGTAATTGATGGGTAATATAAAAAACTGAAATGCTTGAAATTTAAAAAACTAAAATTAAAAGAAATTACCTTATAGGATAAAAATTTGTGAATTGTATATAAAAAAATTAAAATACGAATACCAATAAAGGAAAAAATTAAGTATTCAAAACCGATATCATTTTTTAATATTAAATATACAAAAATAATTTCAAATATTATTGATAAACTCCTTAAATTAATTAATAAATTGTAACCCCTTTTAGCTAATATTAAACTTTGAAACTTTTTATTGATTATTATTATAAATGAGTAAAAAAAAATTAGATTAATAAAAAATAAATTATTATTATTTGTTAAACTTATTATTTTTTCATAATCTAAAATATAATTTCTAAATGGGAAATTAATAAGTAGGAAAATTAATATAAATATGGAGACAGTAATACTAATAGAACTCCAAAAAACTTTTGAAAGATCACTTTTAGATGATTTTTCTAAATTAAGATTGATGTGATTTTCAGCAGTGTCACTAATACCAAAGTCAGATAATGTTAAATAAGATGGAATAGTCATTAAAAAAATCCAAATTCCATAATCTTCTATTCCTAAAAAACTTATAAATAAAAAATGTCTTAAATATTGATTTAAAAAAACAATGAATCTATTTAAAGAACTATATTTTACATAACTAAAAATAATATTAGTTATGGACATTTTTTTTTGGCTCTAACGTTTTTAATCTAGAATATTTAATTAACAAAAGATGAATTATTACAAGCGTAAAAATTAAACTATTCTTCCCATGAAAAATTGCACCTGTAGACAGAAAAGGAAATAAGTAAATGAATAGAAATATTCTTAGATCATAGCTATTAATTTTAATAAAAACATAAACAATAAGTATTAAAAATGAAATAAAACCAAATAAACCAGTTTCAGATAAAATTTCAAAATATAGATTATGCGGATGAGTTGAACACATATTTTGATTCATTTTCTTTAGAAGAAAATCCTGATCCTTTTTGGTAAAAATTTCAAATTGGTAAATATTTTCAGGTTTAAAGAAATTTTGATGCTTAGCACACTCTTTCCTAAATGTACGATAACCAGAACCTAAAATAGGTTTTTCAATGAATATTTTGGTGGCTGAAACAAAATGAGTATAATGACCGGAATATAAAATAAATTCAGTTGTGCCTGGAAAAAGTTTATCATAAAACTGCTTATGTCTCTCCATAAAGTTATTATTAAATAAAAGATAAATAATAGTTATTAATGAAAATAAAAATAAAATTATTAATTTTATATTAATCATTATTTTATTTTTAAACATGTAGTAAGAGAAAAAAGATAAATTAAATAAGATAAATTTAATTAAAGCGACTCTTTCACCTGATAAAATTATAAATATAAATGTAATACCTAAGAATAAAAAAAAATTTAAATTAAATTTTTTTAAACTCAAAGTATAAAATGAAGAAAAAATAAATATGAATGTCCCTAGGATTAATTCTTTTCCAAAAGGACCAGAATATCTACCAATTTTTAATGCATTGTTACCAAATAGATCAAAGTTAAATATTATTTGTATTATTACATCTAAATAAATCAGACATAAAAAAATAGGAATTATCTTTATAAAGTTTCTATAATTTTCAATTTTAAAAATGAAAAAATCAAATATAAAAAGGGCAAATAATATATATCTGAAAAAAACAAAAGATTTTGGCAAAGAATAATCTGAATAATCTGAAAAAAAAGAAGAGGTCAGTATAGAAATATAAAAAATTACAAATATAAATATAAATCTCCTAAAAAAAATTGAATATTTTTTATAGTTACTTCTTTTGTAAATAAGCCAGTAAATTGAAGATAATATTACACATAAGTCTAAGACAGCATTACCAGCAATAAACGCAGCCATCAAAATTGGCAAATATAGATATTGAGAAATATTATTTTTAATAGATAACATCATTTAAATATTTCAATGAGATTTTTTTTGTTGAAAAATCATTATTAAATTTGTCAAAATTCAGACTTAAATTACTATCATCAAAATTTGTTTTTACAGAATACAAAATATTTTTTAGTTGAATAGAATCATGAGCACAAATTCCTAATTTATATTTATTAATGAGTTCAGATGCCTCATTTTTGGGTCCAAAATATAAAATAGGCTTTTTAAAGAATGAATACTCAAATAACTTTGATGGTATTACAGTCTTAAATATATTGAGGTCTTTTAAAATAATTAAACAAAAATCTGTTTTCAAATAATAATTAATTATTTCATTAAAATTTGTTGTATAGTCATTAATAGTTGTATTTTTGTAAATGCCAGCTTCAATTTTATTGATGATTTTCTCTTTTGATAATCCTTCACCTACGATATTAAGATTAAAACAATCATAATTGTTTAAAGTATTTATAAAACTATCAAATTCATGTGATAATCCCAATGTTCCTAAATATAAAATATTAATATTAGATTTATCATAGTATTTGTTGTTAAAAATATTTTTAGAGTAGTTATATTTTATAAAATCAATGGGTGTAAAATTAGTAATAACGTGGTGATCTTTTTCAAATTTTATTCTATTTTTGATATTATAAGAAACACTTACTAAAGTAGTAGCTCGTTTATAAAAAAAGTTTTCATAACATTTAATTAAATAAATTAAGAAAGAATTTTTAATAATTCCTAAATCTTTAAGGGAGTCACTCCATATATCTCTAGTTTCTAAAATAAATTTAGAATTAAAAAATAATTTTGCAGAATAGCCTATAATAAATGTTATCAATGGAGGAGATGTACTTATAATAGTGTCAATTTTATTTTTTTTTAATTTAAATATACTCCACAATGAAAATAGAAAAAAAATCAAAAGATTTAGAAATTTAAAGAAGATTCTTTGTTTTTTAAAAAAAAAACTTGATGAAAACAATTTTATATTATCAATATTTATAAGATGTCTGATTTTATCTAAGTCTTTTTTCTTAGTATCTTTAGTAATTAAATAAATTTTATTATCTTTAGACCAGTAAGATATAAAAGAAAGGAATCTATTAGAAGGAGCATTCCTCTTTGGAAAAAAACTATCACAAATTATTAATATTTTCATAATTATGATAACCAGAAAGATCTATAAATAACTTATTTTTTTTAGGAAAATAATTTTTAAATGCATTATGAGCAACAGAAAGAAAAACAATATCAAATTGTGAAATATTTAAATCTTCACTATCAACAAAATTTGCTTGATCGATTGTTCTAGGAGATCTTGTGAGCCATGGGTCTGATACAAAGAATTCATTTTTTTTATTAGTTTTTAATAGTTTTTTAATTAATGAAATTGTTGGAGAATTTCTTATATCGCCAACATTTTCTTTATAGGTTAAACCTAGAAAAATTATTTTTTTATATTTCGTGGAATTTAAAAAAGAATTAATTTTATTAAAAAAATAATTTATCTGAATTTTATTTGTCTTAATAGAACTAGATATTAAAGGAATATTTTTATACTTGCTTATTAAGAATTTTGGATCAATTGGAATGCAATGACCTCCAATTCCTATACCAGGATTTAATAAGTTAACTCTTGGATGATTATTAGCAATCTTAATAATATTTTTGACATCTAATTTTTCATCAATAGAAATACGCATAATCTCATTAGCCAAGCCTATGTTTACATTTCTATAAGTATTCTCAATGATTTTAATTAACTCTGCAGATTTGTGATTAACATTTATAATTTCACCCTTTACAAATGTAGAAAATATTTTTTTAAGTAAATTAAAAGATTTTGGATTATTATTACCTATTATTTTGCCATTATGTATTAATTCATTATAAACATTAGACGGGAAAATTCTTTCAGGCATATATAAAAATTCTATTTTTTTATGCAAATCATTTTTTTTTATATAATTCAAAACTTTCTGAGAAAAACCAACTTGAGTAGTGCTCATTAAAATAATATATGTTTTTGAGTATTTTATTCTTTTTCTAATAATATCTTTAATTATTTTAAATGATAGATTTGTGTCATTTTCTATATTGATATTTTTTTTATTTGTCGATACACAAATAAAATTAATTTTATTAATTATAAGCTTTTCATTTAGTAATAAAGATTTATTTATATTTTTAGAAAATAGATTATTAAGTTTATGATCCTCTGAGTTATATTTCTTCTTGATTTTATATGAGTCAATATCATAACCATTTACAACAAATTTTTTTGATAACATTATTGCCAAGGGCATACCAACGTAACCAAGACCGATTACAGAAATTCTATTTTTAAATAACATTTTTAATAAATTTATAAATTTTTATTGATGCTTTTCCATCACCAAAAGGATTTTTATTATTTTTTGGATGAGGACTTTTAACCAATTTTTTGAACTCTCTCACAAAGTTATTCTCATCAATTAGAATGCCGTGGTATTTCAAAATCTCAGGTCTTTCTGTTAATTTTCTATATATCAGTATTTTCTTTTTTAAAGATGCTACTTCCTCTTGAATGCCGCCAGAGTCACTAATAACAAAATGTGAGTTTGCTATATAGCATAAATTACTCGTATAATTAAGAGGTTTGATTAATTTAATATTATCAATATTTTTGAGTTTAGAAAATATATCTTTGCTGATATTTGGATTACTATGTACTGGAATATAAAAATTAAAATTTTTATAAATTTTAGATAGTATTTTTAATTTATCGCAAAAAAATTTTAGTTTTTGGCCAATATTTTCTCTTCTATGAATAGTTACGTAAATAAAAGGTTTTTTTAAATTATAAATATTTTTTCTTAAATTGTTATTTTTGATAGTGTCATTTAGAATATCGACTATCGTATTGCCAGTTAATCTAATATTTTTTAATTTAACATTATCACTTATTAAATTTTTTTTTGCTATTTTTGTAGGTGCACAATGATAATCTGTAAATTCTGTAATTGCATTTCTAAAAGACTCCTCAGGCCATGGGTTTTTTCGATCAAAAGTTCTTAGTCCTGCCTCAATGTGCATAGTTTTGATTGAATTAAGGTTAGCATAAAATGAAGATAAAAAAGTAGAGAGAGTATCGCCTTGATATATAATCAAATTAGGATTAAAGGATTTCATTATCTTATCTAAATATTTGCTTATATAAATACTACTTACAGATATATCTTTAAAACTTTTAATTTTATTAAAATAATCAATTTTGATAGGTAAACTTTTTAAATGAATTTTTAGTAAATCAGAATGCTGACTTGTATTCAAAACTTTAAGATCTATTTCTTTATCGTTTTTTAAAATTTTGATAATATTAAATAACTTGAGTAATTCAGGTCTCGTTCCGAATGTTATTAGTATTTTTTTTTTCATTAAATTTATCGAGGTCTAATTTGTAAGATAACTTACTATTATTACTAGTTAATTTATATCTAATTAAATATGATTTTATATTAAAATTTTTATATTTGAAAAATTTATAAAAATTTAAATTATATTTTGATTTATTTGATAAAGTAATATAATTTTCAGCATTTACATAAGATCTAAATTTAAGATTATTTGAACATTCATAGACTGTTAAAGATAGATTTGAAATTACAAAAGATCTTTTATAAGAAAATTTCTTAAATAATCCAAACTTATATGTATAAGAAATATATACACCTTCTTGAGTATTATAAAATGAATGTTTAATTATTTTTGGATAATAAAAAATCCTAAAAGATTTATAAATACCAAAAGAAGTAATTCCAAAATATGATGAATTTTTTGAAATATCACTTCTTAATAGAGTTCTTTTCAAACCCTCTTCATAATTTTTAATACCAAGGTTAGTGATTTTTTTAATACCATTAATATAAATTTCATAGGGCATTAGTGTGGAATGGATATGACCAGGATTATATTTTGCAATAATATTCGAATTAAAAAATATAATTTTGTATTTTTCTTTATTCACAAAATGGAAACCTGACTGATTATTTAGGAAAAGTTCTTTAGATTTAAAACTTTTAGTAAGTGAATTATTCTTAATAAATTTGTCTAACTCATAGGAATTTATAAATTCATAATTGTTTGAGTCATTAAAAAATGAGCACTCATCTAAACCTGGATTAAGCTTTAAGTTAAAGTCATTCACAACTTTAAGGATATTTTTATAAAATGGATTATTATCATTATTCTGATTGATTTCAGAAATTAGAATTAAATCTTGTAAAAAAAGATGATGATACATAGGTGTTTGTTCTATATGACATCCATCAATACATATTTGAGAATAAAGATGCTTTAGAAAAAAATTATTAAATATATTTTTTAAAGTACATTTATGAAAAATATTAAAAACAAAATAAAGTGCGGTATAATTCGAAGTTAAGTGATTGTTAGAGTGTTTAAATTCTAAATTAAATATCAAATTTAAGTAATCTTTCTTAATAATATCATAAATTTTTGGTGGAATATTTAGTTGATTATTTTGTACGTATATACATAAATTAATTAATCTTCGTGAAGTAACATAAGGGTGGGATGATACCTTTTTATGATTATTATAATTTTTTTTCCAATTAAATAAAATTTCATTTACTTGTTGATAACTTAAATCATTAATATAATCAAAATAATGTATTTGGAAATTTTCTAATAAATTATTACCACAGAGCCAATTATCTAAAAAATTTTTTTTGAAAAATCTTGAATGAAAATTATCTGATTTATCTTTAATATAAATATTTTTAAAGTTTGTAAATTTGAATTTATAATTTTTACTAATCTTAAAATTTAATTTTCTGTATAAAATAAAACCTAATAGTTTAGTAATTCGTAAAAAACCTAAAATTTGAATTAATTTTAGCCTATTTAAATAAGATAAGTTTTTAATTATTGATTTCAAATTGTGAATTTTTGATTTTGTTAAATGACTCTATAGAAATTTCACTATTTTGAATTATCTGTAATGAGTAATTTTTAGAAATCACATTATTAAAGAAAAAATCAATAGACTCTTTGAAACCTTTTTCAATTTTATTTTTTTTTATCTTTATAATTTTATCCTTCGAGATAACTTTTGCACTTTGGAAATTATTTATCTCTATGTAGGTGTCACCATTTATAATTCTTATTTTCTCTTTAGGAAGATTATTATTTTCAATTGAGTAATAATTTATTTTTGCTCGAGAATTATTTGTAAAAAATAAACTAAGAAAAATATTATAATTTTGACAACTTATAATATTATTTATGATTGAAGTGGGGATAAAAAACTGAATTAAATCAATAAAATGACACATTTCGCCAATTATAATATTTTTAAGAGAATTAACATTTTTATTTACACTTATATGTGAGTTAGAAAAAATATCATATTCAATAACAGTTGGTTGCTTTTCATCAAAATATTTACTTATCTCTCCAATTAAAGGTGAGTATCTCCTATTATAATTAATATGAAATCTAATATCTTTATTTAATATATTGTCTTTGATAATTCTTAATTGGTCATAATTTTCACACAAAGGTTTCTCAATAAAGATTTTTTTTCTTTTTTGATAGAATTTATTTAAATATTCAAAATGTGATTTGTGATCACTTAAGATAAATAAATAATTATTTTGAAATTCATTATTATCTAAACCTTCAATATTGTTGATATTTGAATTAAGATTTAATTTTTTATTAATATAATTTGAACTTATATTATTTCTTGATACTAAATTCTGAATATGAACATCTTTTAATTTGATTAAACTAGGAATTATTACATTTGAAGCATGATTGCCAGTTCCAATAATATCACAAAAAATTCTGTTATTAAGATTTGAATTTTTAATATTTTTGGTGATTTCACTGGTTTTATTAGTTGAAATTTTTTGTTCTATTTCTGAATAATCAAATATAATTCCTGAAGTTTTTTTTTCAATTAATTCTTTATAGGCTTCTTTAAATAATTGAAAATTAAATAATGAGAAAGATAATTTATTTAAATCAATTTTATTCTGCTCAATTTTTTTAAAAAAACTTGTTATGTTATTGATATAAGAGTATTTAAAACTTTTTATATAGTTTAAATCTTCACCTTTTTCAAATTTTTCATCATACCTTCCAGGCCCATATGAAACTGCCACCTTAACTCTTAAACTCTTTTTATAAATAATATCTCTTGGAAAATATGATTTTGTTGTTCCTACAATTACAATTAAACCATTATTTTTTAATAGTTCACATGATTTATAGAATAAATTAGTTGAAATATTTTCAATGCAAAGATAAATAACATCAAAATTATTTTTAAAATTTGAATCAATATTTTTTAAATCTTTTTGCACGAAATGAGCATTATATTCATTTTCAAATTTCTCAACTTTGTCTTTATCAGTATCAAATGTTGTAACTGATTTGTCTTCTGATATTATATAAGATGCTAAAATCGATCCAATAATTCCTAAACCAATAACTGCCGACTTACTATTTACATCGGAATCTGATATTTTATATGCATTGATAGAAATTGAGGCTAAAAAAGAAAAACAAAGATCTTTTTTTTTTAAATTTGCAGGAGCTTTTATGCATAAATTATTCTTAACAAGTGAATAATCACCATGAGAACCATTAGTAACTACTATATCTCCTTTTTTAAGTAATTTGGACGTAGTATTTTCTACAATTGAGCAAGTTGAATAACCCAACTCTATAGGGAGATTTAATTTATTTTCAATCTTATTATAGGTTGATTTAAAACCCTCTTCAGATATTTTTCTTAAAACCAGTGCTACTCTATCTAAATTTTTAATAAATTTTTTAATAAAACTTTGTTTTCCAAATTGAATAAGCATTTTTTCAGTTCCTGGAGAAACAACAGAATAAATATTTTTAACTAAGGTATACCCTTCTATCAATTTGGGATTTGGAGATTCATCAATTTTAATTAGACCATTATTTAGATTTAGTGTTAATTTTTTCATTAAAGTTTTAAATATTTTTTAACTAAAATTCTTAATATTAAAAAATCTATATAAGTTCTATAGATAAGTGTATGAAAAAAAATGTAGAAAAAACCATTTATACCAAGTCGAAAACCTTGCTTAAGAAAATATCTATAGATAAATAAAAGAATAGGTCTGATTAATAAAGGTAATTTTCTCCATTTATTATAATTTTCAG
>MDTG01074501.1_pt1 | contig 14048 bp, 14 predicted proteins | sample 811421 | NCBI WGS metagenome assembly MDTG01 (sample SAMN05326645, study PRJNA326480) | marine metagenome | isolation source: seawater | place: Pacific Ocean: South East | collected 2011 | reverse complement strand
ATTGCAAAAAAAGGGGTGACCATAGATTTTTTGTTGCCTGAAAAGACTGGAAGTTAAACCAGTTTTTCCAGCTCAGGTACCGCTTCAAACAGGTCAGCAACCAGACCGTAGTCTGCAACCTGGAAGATTGGCGCCTCTTCGTCTTTGTTGATCGCAACAATGACTTTCGAGTCTTTCATACCAGCCAGGTGCTGAATGGCACCCGAGATACCAACAGCGATGTACAGCTGCGGTGCAACGATCTTACCGGTCTGACCGACCTGCATGTCGTTCGGTACGAAGCCTGCGTCAACTGCAGCGCGCGAAGCGCCAACAGCAGCACCCAGCTTGTCAGCCAGTGCGTACAGGTGCTTGAAGTTGTCACCGTTCTGCATGCCACGACCGCCAGATACGACGATTTTGGCAGCGGTCAGCTCAGGACGATCAGACTTCGCCAGCTCTTCGCCAACGAATGCCGAAGTGCCTGCGTCTGCACCGGCAGAAACAGCTTCAACAGCAGCGGAACCGCCTTCAGCAGCAACCGGATCGAAACCGGTAGCACGCACAGTGATCACTTTCACGGCAGCCGAAGACTGAACGGTCGCGATAGCGTTACCGGCATAGATTGGGCGCTTGAAGGTGTCCGCGCTTTCAACGGCGATGATCTCGGAGATCTGATCAACGTCCAGCTGAGCGGCAACGCGCGGCAGGATGTTCTTACCGTTGCTGGTGGCAGCAGCCAGGATGTGGCTGTAGCCAGCACCCAGTTCTGCGATCAGCGGAGCAACGTTTTCTGGCAGCTGATGAGCAAAGGCTGCGTTATCAGCAACCAGTACCTTGCTAACGCCAGCGATTTTGCCAGCCGCTTCAGCAGCAGCGCCGCAAGCAGCACCTGCAACCAGAACGTGGATATCGCCACCAATTGCCTGTGCAGCAGCAACGGTGTTCAGCGTGGCAGGAGCCAGAGCAGCGTTCGTGTGTTCTGCAACTACTAAGATAGCCATTTAGATTACCTTCGCTTCGTTCTTCAGTTTCTCGACCAGTTCAGCAACCGACTTGACCTTGATACCCGCGCTGCGTGCAGCAGGCGCTTCGACTTTCAGGGTCTTGACGGTGGAAGCAGTGGAGACACCGAGTGCGTCAGGAGTTACCACTTCAAGCGGCTTCTTCTTGGCTTTCATGATGTTCGGCAGCGACGCGTAACGCGGCTCATTGAGGCGCAGGTCGGTGGTCACGATAGCTGGCAGGTTCAGTGCAACAGTCTGCAGGCCGCCATCGATTTCACGGGTTACGTTTACTTTGTCGCCAGCCACTTCAACCTTGGAGGCGAAGGTGCCTTGAGCGAAACCAGTCAGAGCGCCCAGCATTTGGCCAGTCTGATTGTTGTCGCTGTCGATCGCCTGCTTACCCAGGATAACCAGCTGTGGCTGCTCTTTCTCAACAACCGCTTTCAGCAGTTTGGCCACAGCCAGAGAATTCAGTTCGTCGCCGGACTCAACCAGAATCGCGCGATCAGCACCCAGTGCCAGTGCGGTACGCAGTTGTTCCTGCGCAGCGGTTGGGCCGATGGCAACGACGACGATTTCGCTCGCAACGCCTTTTTCTTTCAGGCGAACTGCTTCTTCAACAGCGATTTCGCAGAAAGGGTTCATCGACATCTTGACGTTGGCAAGATCAACGCCGCTGTTGTCCGCTTTAACACGAACCTTGACGTTGTAGTCAACCACTCGTTTGACAGCTACAAGAACCTTCATGGATTCCTCGTTACTCTCTTGTGAATAGGATTATCGCCGACACTTGATGGGCATGTGTGCAGATCGGCAGTACTAACCTGCGCCCCTGACGACGAATGTAAAACCGACCGTATCTTGACCGCACAGACCCGATGGGTCAATACAGCGAACTGCCCAGTCATCCGTGATGTAGTAAGATTCTACCAGTCCTACAGAAAATTCAAACAAACGTTTGTATTGGACCCACGCGCGCCTGACGATATAATGCGCGCGCACTGTTCACGGACTGAACCTGCCTTTCCAATAAAATATCAAGTAAGAGCCTGACTAGGAGATAGCCTGTGGAACGCGAATTTATGGAGTTCGACGTCGTCATCGTCGGAGCTGGCCCTGCTGGCTTGTCCGCCGCCTGCCGCCTGAAGCAGAAAGCTGCTGACGCGGGTAAAGAATTGAGCGTCTGCGTGGTCGAAAAAGGCTCCGAAGTCGGCGCACATATTTTATCGGGCGCTGTATTTGAGCCACGCGCACTGAACGAGTTGTTCCCTAACTGGAAAGAACTCGAAGCACCGCTGAACACGCCGGTGAAGCGCGACGACATCTACATGCTGAAGAACGCGGAAAGCGCCAGCAAGATTCCAGACTTCTTTGTGCCTAAAACCATGCACAACGAAGGCAACTACATTATTTCACTGGGCAACCTGTGCCGCTGGCTGGCTCAGCAAGCCGAGAATCTGGGTGTTGAAGTCTATCCGGGCTTTGCTGCTCAGGAAGCACTTATCGACGAGAACGGCGTAGTTACCGGCATTTTGACCGGTGATCTCGGCGTAGACCGCGAAGGCAATCCGAAAGAAGGCGTCTTCACGCCCGGTATCGAACTGCGCGCCAAGTACACCCTGTTCGCTGAAGGCTGCCGCGGCCACATCGGCAAGCAGCTGATCAAAAAGTACAACCTCGACTCCGAAGCCGATGCTCAGCATTACGGCATCGGCATCAAGGAAATCTGGGACGTCGACCCATCCAAGCACGAGCAAGGTCTGGTGGTTCACACTGCCGGCTGGCCGCTGGATGACGAAAACATGGGCGGCTCGTTCCTCTATCACCTGGAAAACAACCAGGTAGTCGTTGGCCTGATCGTGGATCTGTCCTACAGCAACCCATACCTGTCACCGTTCGATGAATTCCAGCGTTACAAGCATCACCCGGTGATTGCTCAGTACCTGGAAGGCGGCAAGCGCGTTGCTTACGGCGCACGTGCCATCTGCAAAGGCGGCCTGAACTCGCTGCCGAAAATGGTCTTCAAGGGCGGCGCGCTGATCGGTTGCGACCTCGGCACCCTCAACTTCGCCAAGATCAAAGGCAGCCACACGGCCATGAAGTCCGGCATGCTCGCAGCCGAAGCTGTAGCCGATGCGCTGCTGGCTGGCGGCGAAGGTGGCGATGAACTGACCAGCTACGTGGATGGTTTCAAAGCCAGCTGGCTGTACGACGAACTGTTCCGCAGCCGTAACTTTGGCCCGGCCATGCACAAGTTCGGCGCTCTGGGCGGCGGTGCGTTCAACTTCATCGACCAGAACATTTTTGGCGGCAAGATTCCGTTCACCCTGCACGACACCAAGCCGGATTACGCCTGTTTGAAGCCGGCCGCAGAGTCGAAAAAAATCAGCTATCCGAAGCCGGACGGCAAGCTCAGCTTCGACAAGCTGTCGTCGGTGTTCCTGTCGAGCACCAACCACGAAGAAGAGCAGCCCTGCCACCTGAAGCTGGCTGACGCGAGCATCCCGCTGGACAAAAACCTGCCTATGTATGATGAGCCTGCGCAGCGTTATTGCCCGGCTGGCGTGTACGAGATTGTCACCCAGGAAAGCGGTGAGCAGAAGTTCCAGATCAACGCCCAGAACTGCGTTCACTGTAAGACCTGTGACATCAAGGACCCTGCACAGAACATCACCTGGGTTGCCCCAGAAGGCGCAGGCGGCCCGAATTACCCGAACATGTAATTTGGCTGCACAAGAACAAAAGGCTCCCTCGGGAGCCTTTTGTTTTTTAGCGATTAATAACCGGCGATTTACTCTGGCTGCGGCGCTATCGGGAAAAACTCACCACTGCTCCAGACACCCAGCCATGCTTTGCCCTCGATCACCCGCTCTACGGCTAACTCAACCAACTGATAAAACACGTTGCGATGAATCAGCGCTTCGAGGTTGCTGCGCACCAGCACATAAGGCGCAGGCTCCTGGGTTTGCTCATCGAACGTCACCCGAATCGGGTGCTCTTTATCGGCGATGAACTGATCTTCAACGTTATTGGTAAAGCGCAAAACCTGCGTCTCACCTTCGCCTTCCACCGTCAGCAATGTTGCCACGAAAGGCGCATCATCAACGGTGATGCCGACCTTTTCGACCGGTGTAATCAGGAAGTAATCATCGCCATCGCGACGGATAATCGTCGAAAACAGCTTAACCATCGGCTTGCGTCCAATCGGCGTGCCCATATAAAACCAGGTGCCGTCGCGCGCGATGCGCATGTCGATATCGCCGCAGAAATCAGGATTCCACAGATGCACCGGCGGCAGTCCTTTTGCACTGCTGGGGATCTGCGCAAGCAAATCACTGACATTGGCTGTATCTGTCATCTTGACCTCCGGTCCATTCAGTCGAGCTGTAAAAATAGCTGAGAACAGGCAACAAAAATAATCGCCAGCGTTTTTCTCAGGGCAGTCTAGTCGCTCAAGCCTATCAAGCTGCGCGCATACTGTTCCAGCGGCGGGCCAATCAAATCCTCGGGTTTCGTGTCGTAGGTCGTCAGCAAACCGCCGCGCAAGCGTATGCGTGCGGTATCAACCAAATAGCGGGTACTGGTTTCGATCACCATCAACTGGATCACCCCGCTGTCTGGCCCCAAGCGATCAAGCGCCTCCTGATCTTCCCACTCCTCAACCGTACCGATTCGGTCGTCCGCCGTGGCGAAACGGCAATACAGCAAGTAATGCGCGCCATCCGCCCGCGCTTGGCTCATTGCCTGCTCAAGCCCAAGCGGGGTGCGGGACTTGCGCACCAGCGGGAAGTATTCGATGAAACCTTTAAACGCCTCTTCGGCAACCACATTGGCGGTGGGGTTAGCCTCACCTCGCGGCTTGAAATAGCCTTGCGCGATGTAAATGAAAGAGTCTTGCTGTATGCGCCGCGAATTCGCGCGTTGCGTCTGCGCGTGATCCAGCACGCCAACGTCACGCAATTGGTACTCGGCGCCATCTGCCAAGTCACTGACCTTCATGCATCCGCTCGTCATCGAAAGCGCCAGCAAGGCCAGCAGTGAAATCAGGCTACGCATTTGAAATCTCCAATACCGGCGACAAAAATCCGGCGAATTTCCCTTTAATGCAGAATCCACGCCAGCCTGTGCGAAATTGCGTTCAACATGCTAGCCATCGCCCCAGACTTGCCGGTTAACGAACTGTTGCAGGCTTGAATATAGGACTCTCCATACCCCGAACGTCACTCTGCGCTGCCCTGCTCGGAGAAAATCCGGATGAACTTTCTGATCCGCCCTGCCCTCACATCTTCAGACGTCAGATGAATCATAAGCTGCATGCTTTCCTTTTTTATCTTGATCAGAGGACTAAATGACCGCCATGAGTAATCTACTAGCAGGCAAGAAAGTATTGTTCATCACCTCGAATACGGGGATCGAACGCGATGAGTTGGTTAAACCGCTGGAGTCGCTCAAGGCGCAGGGAGCTTTGGTCACTCATGCCTCAAGTGACGGCGGTACGACCCAGACATTCGTTAATGACACAGACAAAGACCGCACTGTTGAGTCGCAAACCTCGCTGGCCGGGCTCAAAGCCTCGGACTTCGATGCGCTGGTGATTCCGGGCGGTACAGTCAACGCGGATACGTTACGACTGGATGAAAACGCCCAGCGTTTGGCCAAGGAGTTTGCCGATGCCGGCAAAGTAATCGCAGCGATTTGCCACGGGCCATGGCTGCTGATTAACGCTGGCATTGTCGCTGGCAAAACCCTCACCTCATACACCAGCGTCAAGCTCGACCTGGAAAATGCCGGCGCTGCCGGCTGGGTCGACACAGAGGTTAAACAGTGCCCAGCCAATGGCTGGACGTTGATTACTTCGCGCACCCCGAAAGACATCCCAGCGTTCACTGAAACGATAGTAGCGGCGCTTAAATAGGTGTAAGACGTGAATAGGTCGAAAGCTCCAGCCGACTGGCTCACTGGCTGGAGTCTACAAAATATGGACTTTCGTCGATTGGCCGATAGCGTCGGCATGCCCCTCTCTTCTGGCTCAACCTGTGTCTAGTGAGTGGCTTCAACGAGTTGAAGCCAGACTGACGACTGCCGATCACAAGAGGCAATATTCGTTAAGTAGTTACTCGCGCGTCACTCAACAACGGCTTCCGTCTCATCCGAGACCTCTTCAAATTGGATCTGATGGCGTGTCCATTCAGCAGCTACCACAGGGTTTTCACGAATCTGCTGGTCGATCTGGAGTGTCTCTCGATACTCACGAGCTTGGGCTGCCATCGACCACTGCGTCTGCACGCCGAGTACTTCAAGCTCTTGTTTAATGTCAGTAATACCTATCCGGAAAAACTCTTTTCGCGGATTGACCTTGTTGACCTGCTGCCGAAGGAAGTGGCGGTGAAGCTGTTTCTCTAGGCTAGGAGCATCCTCGCTGAAGATCATCGCATGTACGTCGAATTCAAACGGTACGCTGGCATCACCAAGTTCGCGAATGCGGTCCGTTGGCTCTAACCGGCGAGTCATGCCGATTTTGAATACATCCTCACCGAACGAGCCGATGTTCGAGATGACATAGACATGGCCCGTGCGGGTTTGCTGCGCCATTGAAAGCGCACGCTGGTTCTTCTCTTCAGCTTGGCGCAACTGCTCCTGCAGTAGCGCCAATTTAGCCTCGAACTCTGCACGCTGCGCTTCGGAGGAGGCAGCCACCTGAGCCTCAGCCTTCTCCATGGCCTTACGGAGGTTCTGCTCTTCCTTTGCAGCTTCCTTGATGGCACGTTCATATTCGCGACGGGCTTTTTCTTCCTCGCGAATCTGTTCACGCAGGCGACGTTGCTCCTCGCGCTCTTGGTCCCGAATCGCCTGTGCAATTGCAGCCCATCTCAACTCCTCTAGCCGAGCTAACAAGTAGGCCTCAGTAACCCTGGCATTGCGAAATGACGCGCCATTGACATTGACCAAGGCAAACGAGTCCCTAATCTCTTTTTCGAGCGTTCCGTGATTATCCGACTTGGCCCGAGAAAGGATCGAGTCCACCTTGCCGTTGAAGGCGTCCGTGACAAAACGGATTGCAGTTGATCGACGATTTGTCTCGGCGTAGTCACAAACCGCAGCCTGCCCATTTCTGACCATCAGCTTGGTAAGTTCGCGAGCAGCCTTCAGCTTCTGTCCGGCCTCGGTATAACCGATCTCATCCGCCAGATCATCAAGCAAGTGGTAGGTCGGAATGATGTAAGAATCGCCGTAACCTTCGATCTTATTCTTGATCGCGGCAGCTGCCTCTGTGAGCTCTTTCAAACGCCCAGCGGCACCATAGGCCTCGCCAGCAATTTCCTCAGCTTTGGTATGCGCCGAGCTTACAATGCGCTCGGCCTCAGCTAGCGCAGAAGATAGCCGTGCTTCCGCTTGCTCCAGACGCTGTCTCGAAGTTTTGAGCATTAAGTCTTTCTGAGACTTGATCTCGTCGTTCAGTTTTTCAACCTCAGCCTCTACGTCAGCGAGAGCCTGGTAACGCTCCAGCTGAGCTTGCAAGGTTTTCAGCCTATTGCTCTGATCAACATACCTCTGTGCAGCAACTTTGGCCTCATCGAGTAGAACTTGAATTTCACGCCGCTGAGCTGACGCCAAGTCGTCGAGCTGTTTGATCCTACCAAGCAGCTGGTTACGCTCTGTAAGAAGGGTCGCTCTGGCTTTCTGATGCCTGGCACTTTGGACAACGAGATATATCAGCGCCGCAGCGGCACCGATGAGGATAAGTTCCATCTACTGTAGTTCCTTGCTTTCGACTGGCTGTTGATTATTGGAGTGAGATGATCAGTAGCCATCATAGTGTCATCTTCGAATGGGCTTACCAAGTGCGTGATGTTCGCTATTGGCCGGTTAAAACTGTCATGACCCCGCTGCATCATAGTCAAGTGTTACGCAGACCGGAGGTCGAGTCTGTGCATTTACCAGCCCGCATCTACCAGTTCAAACATTGCCTTTAAAACTCGACGGCGGTACGCCTTCCCATCGTTTGAAGGCGCGTCTGAAATTGGCGACATCGTTATAGCCGAGGGAATAAGCAATCTGTTCAACGCTAAGGCGCCCCGCCTTGAGTTGTTCCAGAGCCAGCGTATGGCGTACTTCCTGAAGGATTTGTTTATACGAGGTGCCCTCCTCGCGTAAATGCCGATGCAATGTGCGCGGGGTGAGCAAGAGCAATCGAGCGATGGCATTGAGGCTGGGAAAGTTCTGCTGCCGTTCGAGCAAGAGCCGACGGACACGTGAACTCACTGCCGCAGTTTCGCGGTGCTTGCTCAACTCACGCTGGCAAATCAGCTCTGCTTGCTTGAGCGCTTCGGGATCGGCCATGCGCAAGGGCTGATCCAGCTGAGCAGAGCTGAAGGTAAACCCGGCCCAAGGCTTAGCATAAGCCACCGGGCAGGCGAATATTTCAGCGGCCAGTGGCGCGTAGCGCGGTGCAGCGCAGGGGAAGCTAACTCGCTCTGCACGAACAGCACCTTGAGTCGCCGCATCGAACACGTTTTTGATCGACAGCATCACCGCCTCAAACACACTGGTCTGGATCGACCCCAACGGGTAACAAGGAACCAGCTGTATCTGCTCTTGCTGCAACGCCACATCGGTTATGTGAGTGAGCCGGACAAGGCTGGTGCGCAACCCAAGATAGCGCTCCAGCAACTCAATGGCCTGGCGCAACGTGGCACTTTGCAGGGCGGCGAAACCGAGGATGCCATGACTGTTAACCAGCAGACGCTCGCCGAGCAGCAAGCCCAAGGCTGGTTCTGCAGACACCTGCAGGGCCTCTTCAACCAACCGGCAGAACAACTCATAACTCGGGTGAAAATCAGCCGCATCAAGCTGCTGCGCGTCTACTCCACAGCGCTGCAGCCAGACATCTGAGGGCTTGCCCATCGCGTCGAGTATTTCGCCGATCTGACGCAGGTAAAGCGCAGGAAGCATGAAGTCGGACATAGCATTTCACTGGCTGGCACGAAGCTACAATGTCAATTAATGACCCCATGAATGTCAATCCTTAACCTCACGCCAGTCACGCACACGGCCTAGCCTATCGCCCATGGGCCTGCCTCTCGCGCTCGTGCGCGAACGCTACAAACGCCCATAAACAATACGTGCCCATAATGATAAAGAGACGACCATGAACGCTCTGCACTACCTCAAGTTCTTCCTGTTCCATTTGGTTGGTTTATTCGCCATTGTCGCTATCTTCGCGGGCGGCGCGTGGATAACGCTGGCGTTGATCACGATTGTCAGCGTTTATCTGGTTGGCGACGCCGTGGGCGGTGACGACACCAGCACACCAACGCTCAACCATCCGTGGATACTCACCACCCATTTATGGCTGGCATTACCGTTATTGGTGCTGTTGGTGTTTGCTGCGGTGTGGAGCGTCAGCACGACGGACTTTGCAGGCTTCGGCGCCGCCCTCAGCCAACTCAGCGGTTACGACTTGTTGGCAGCCCGCGAAAGCACGTCCATTGGCCATCACTTTTCTGCCTGGATACTGACCGGCCTGATGATTGGCATGCTCGGCACCATAACCGCCCATGAACTGATTCATCGGACATGGGACCCGATCTCTCTGTTTATCGGGCGCTGCTTACTGGCCTTCAGTTTTGACACGGTGTTCTCAATCGAGCATGTCTACGGTCATCACCGTTACGTGGCCACGCCGAAAGACCCGGCCACTGCTCCGCGCGGGCGCAACGTGTACACGCACATCGTTAAATCAACGATTGATGGCAACCTCAGCGCCTGGGAAATTGAGAAGAAGCAACTCGCTCGAAAGGGAAAGCCTGTATTCAGCTGGCACAACCGGGTTATCCGCGGGCACTTGTTGAGCGTGTTGCTGGTGATTCTGGCTTTTGCCATCGGCGGCATTGCGGGCATGTTGTTCTTCATCGCTTGCGCGTTGTGGGGTAAAGCGCTGCTGGAGATTGTTAACTACATGGAGCATTACGGCATCGTCCGTAACCCCGCCACACAGGTGCAGCCGCGTCACTCATGGAACACCAATAAACGTCTGAGCTCCTGGACCCTGTTTAACCTGACCCGCCACTCGCACCATCACGCCAAAGCCATTACCCCGTATCAGGATCTGCGGCCATTTCCGGATGCGCCGATGATGCTCGGTGGTTACCTGACCACCATTGTCATCGCCATGTGCCCACCGTTGTGGCACAAGCTGATGGCGCCAAAATTACTGGCCTGGGACCGCGACTATGCAAGCGCTGAGGAGCGCGAGTTGGCAAATATTGCGAATGCCAACAGCTCGCTCGCGGCGCTGCAAGCCGACACCAGAATGGCGTAATAAACGTACAAATGTGAAGAAGCATGCCGCGCGACGCAAAAAGGGTCATGCCTATGACCCTTTTTGCGCACAGGCGATAGCGTTGCACTCATGATGGCGACAAGCTGCACTCAGCGTCCGCTGCCAGCTCACCTTTCTGATGCAGCGCGATTGCTCAGCGTTGAGGATAGTGGCCAATCACTTGTTCGGTTCCAGTTGGTGTCAGGCCTATAACCTCATACGCTTGTTGCTTGCCGCCCATCTCCATTCCCGGTGAACCTGCGGGCATACCCGGTACGGCTATGCCTAGCAGATCTTCACGGTCAGCGAGTTTTAGCACCTGCTCGGCGGGCACATGACCTTCGACGAATTTGCCGTTTATAACGCCCGTGTGGCAGGACGATAAGCGCGGTGGCACACCCAGTTTTTGTTTGACTGCACTCATGTCAGATTCGACATGATCAATCACGGTAAATCCATTCGATTCAAGGTGCGATATCCATTTTTTACAGCACCCGCAATTGGCATCACGGTGAACATCGATGGTTAACGCGTCACTGGCATGAGCGATGGAGGAAACCAGCATCGCAGCCAGTAGCAATGCGCGAGAAGCGTTGCGATTAATCTTCATGCTTATGTACCTTGCCGTCGGCATGTGTGTGTGAATTAGAGGCCGGCTCCGGGGTATTGACTTGGCCATCTGAATCCACCGCGTGATGCACTTCGCCTGGCGATTGAGCTTCGTGCTGCGCATGTTGAGCTGGATTCCTGTCTGCCCCGTGCTGGCCCTCATGATCATGCATTTGAGTCTCGCCGCCGCCATGTTGGTGGCCACTGCTCGATGCAACCAAGCGTTGATACTGGGTTTTATCCAACTGCGGAAGCTGCTTTATGAACGCGACCATGCCCCAAATATAGGGGTCTTGCATGCTCTTGCCCCAAGCAGGCATCCCAGTGGCTTTGATGCCGTGTTTAATCACCCAGAAGGCCGCAGCAGGGTTTTCGCCGATTCCCTTTTTGGCCAGATTTGGCGGCGCCGGATACAACGCCTGACTAAGCTCAGTTTCCGCTACACCGGGCGCCAAATGGCAGTCAACGCACATGGAGTTGTAGTTGCCTGCACCAGCTTGAATCATGGCCTGGTCGTTCAAGTCAGGGACTTCGATATCGTTAGAACGAACCGCCACTGAACGTTCACGCACCATACCTAAAAATGAATGGACCACTTTGAAGTGTGGATCATCGGCCCCTACATTGATCACGCCAAAATATGCCACGGCAGCAACCGCGACACCGCTAAAAACCCCGGCGACAGCGAGTGTCTTTATTGTTCTTTTCATCATTTTTCCTTAGAACCACACCCGCACACCCGCAACAAACCGGGCCTCATCTACATCCCCGCCTTCATCGCGGACATAATCAGACGTGTCGCCGTAGGTACGATTCCAGGAAACACCGATGTAGGGCGCAAACTGGCGTACGATCTCGTAACGCAGGCGCAGCCCGATTTCGGTATTGGAGAGCCCGGAGCCAACGCCGCGCTCAGGATCATTTTTGCCGTAGAAATTGATTTCCGCAGTGGGCTGAAGAATCAAACGATTGGTTAACAAAATGTCGTAGTCGCCCTCAAGCCTTGCCGCTGACTGCCCGCCCTCGCCAATAAACGCGGTGGCTTCGACTTCAAAGGCATAAAGCGCCATGCCCTGAATACCCAGTGCGCCCCAGGTTTGCGGTGAGCCGGGTTTGAAATCTTGGCGTACGCCGGCAACAACATCCCACCACGGGCCAATCGCGTGACCGTAAAGGGCCTGAACCTCTGCTTCTTCAGTCACACCATCAGTACGCTCGCCCTCTGAACGAAGCCAAAGACGATTAACATCACCCCCAATCCAGCCACTGGCATCCCACTTCAGCGCACTGCCTTCATCCGCATCCTGATACTCGAGCTGATCGAGCAAGAAAAAGCTGTTGATGCCACCGGCATGCATGGATTTATCGGGGATTTCGGGAAACGCAGCTTTTCGGTCCGCGTCAGTTAACGTCGGTACGGGCGTTCTGCTGGATGCCGATGGCGAATCCATTTGGGCGTGGTTCATTTGACTGTGATCCATACCACCCATTGCTGGCTGATTGGCCATAGATGACATCTTGCTATGATCCATGCCGGGCATCGACTCGTGGCCCATTGCGGCATGATCCATCGTCGAGTGATCCATCGTTTCTGCGCCGAAAGCTTGAGTAGCATGCAACCCACTCATCGTTACCAGAAGCGAAACTGCAGTGACGGAGGCGCATTTAGTGAGCATGTTTAGGGTCCGCCTCATTGCCATTAGCAGTTGAGTGGCCATTCATCATGCCTTGGCCCATAGAACTGTGATCCATCTCGCCGTGATTCATCATGCCTTTACCCATGGACCCATTGCCCATTGAGCTGTGATCCATAGCGCCATGATTCATCATGTCCGGGTCCATGGCGCCGTGGTCCATCGGCTGAGCGTTCGTACCCATGCCATGCGGCTCATTGGAGTTGATCGAACCCGATCCCTCGGCTGTGGGCTTGGGATTGGATTGGCCGATGTGTCCCGATTCATCGGCAAGGGCCAAAGGCGCTGCAAAGCTCGCGCTCATCGCAAGACAGAGAGCTGCGCTTATCAGGGCTTTACGTTGCATAAATAGGCTCATTGTTAAGTCCTCTGCTCGTCCACACGTACTTCGCGAAACATGCCAGTGTCCATATGCATCAACAGGTGGCAGTGATAAGCCCAGCGTCCCAATGCATCCGCTGTAACCCGGTAACTGCGCTTGGTGCCTGGCGGCATATCAATCGTGTGTTTACGAACCTTGAAATTGCCATTTTCATCTTCGAGATCACTCCACATACCATGCAGGTGAATCGGGTGCGTCATCATGGTGTCGTTGACCAACGTGATGCGTAACCGCTCGCCGTACTGCAGGCGCACCGGCTCGGCATCCGTATAGGGAATGCCATCGAAGGACCAGGAGAACTTTTCCATGTGCCCGGTCAGATGGATCTCGATGGTGCGACTCGGCGCCCGGCCATCAGGGTCTGCAAATGTGCTTTGCAGATCGGCATAAGTCAGAACGCGCCGGCCGTTATCACGCAAGCCAATGCCCGGATCATCAAACTTATGCGTCGGCATCATGGTTTGCATGTCCACCAGCGGATTGTCCTTCTCCGATTCGGGGTGTGTCTGCATTGTTGCGGCCATGCCCGACATCGCTGAGTGGTCCATTGCGCTCATAGCAGAATGATCCATCCCAGCCATTTGACTGTGATCCATGGAAGACATGTCACCCTGCATGCTGCTGTGGTCCATGCCCATGTCACTCATGGAAATCAACGGTCGTGGATCTGTCTCAGGAACAGGTGCACTCAAACCTTCACGCTGAGCCAAAGTGCCACGCGCATAGCCGGTGCGGTCCATGGACTGGGCAAAAATGGTGTACGCCTGCTGGTCGGCCACCTCGACAATCACGTCATAGGTTTCGGCGACGGCAATACGCAGTTCATCAACAGTCACAGGCTTCACATGCTGGCCATCAGCCGCAACCACGGTCATCTTCAAACCCGGAATGCGCACATCGAAGTAGCTCATTGCAGAGCCATTGATCAATCGCAGGCGAATTTTCTCACCGGGCTTGAACAGACCCGTCCAATTGCCGTCAGGCGCATGACCATTCATCAGGTAGGTGTAAGTGAAGGCGCTGACGTCGGCCAGGTCGGTAGGGCTCATTTTCAT
>MDTG01177552.1_pt1 | contig 14049 bp, 14 predicted proteins | sample 811421 | NCBI WGS metagenome assembly MDTG01 (sample SAMN05326645, study PRJNA326480) | marine metagenome | isolation source: seawater | place: Pacific Ocean: South East | collected 2011 | reverse complement strand
TTTCCCTTGTTCGATTATAATGGAGAAATGCATGAAAAACTTATTCGGAGTTTAAAAAAAAATGGTTTAGTCAGGGTGAAAGCTCCGTTGATGGGCCATCCTCAGTGTGCTGCCGTGCTTGTGTTACTCTGTGAGGGAGGTGATGATTTTGAAATTCTGCTCACTAAAAGATCTAAATTGGTAACCCATCACCGTGGAGAAGTAGCATTTCCCGGGGGCATTTGGGAACCGTGTGATACAGATATGCTTGAGACCGCATTCAGAGAGACAAAAGAGGAAATTGGATTATCAAGAGATCATATAGAGCCAATAACTACACTAACACCGATTATGCCACTCAATGGCGAGACATATGTGACGCCATTTGTGGCACATATGACAGGAAAACCGGAATTAACTTTACAATCGTCAGAAATAGATTGTGTATTCCGTGTTCCAATAAATTACTTTTTATTGGCGACCAATTATGAATATTTTATGGTTAAGTACAGAAATCATCAGAAGAAAGTCCCAATGGTTCACTTTCATAATTACAGGATATGGGGCATGACACTTCGAATCATCATTGATATGTTGAATTCTTTCGGTGATGCAAATATTAAATTCAATATCACTTAAACCATTGCCCTCAAATATCGGTTGTGTGGAGTGCGAGATTTGTGCTAGAAACTGCATGGTTGGGTGATATTGGGTAGTAACAGATCTTTTTCGATCTATGCAATTTTAGGTTAGCTTGGGGCGGTGATGATAGGAAAAATATTTGCCTTTTAAGATGTTGAAATTATTTCTCTGTGTAATCCTGTGACTCTAATGCCCGAACGAAAAGTTTCTTAATCATAACGCTGTTAAACTCTGCAGTCTCAAATCTGTAACGGTGAAACGGAAAGCTGACGTTGCCATCCGGTATACGTTGCAATTGCTCCAATGCAAGGCCATTGAGTGTTTTAGGCCCATCGGTAGGTAAGCTCCAACCTATTGACTTATTAATTTCACGGATAGTAGCTGCGCCGTCAATCAAAAAGACATCTTCGTCATATTTTACAATCTCATGTTCCTGATGCGAGGCGTGGCTTGTGAAATCGCCTACGATTTCCTCAAGAATGTCTTCAAGTGTTACTAAACCTTGAACTTCTCCATATTCATCAACGACAATGGCAAAACGTTTCCGATGTTTTTGAAAGCTAAGAAGTTGTTTTGTCAGGCTTGTACTTTCTGGAATAAAGTAAGGTTCTTCGGAGAATCTAATAACGGTATTGTAATTCACATTGTCTGAGCTGAGGAGTTTATGTCCTCTTCGAACCTTAAATACCCCAACAATTTTATTGATATCACCCTCATAAATTGGCAACCGACTGTATTCAGAGTTAGATATTTGTTCCACCAAGATGCTCAGGGAATTTTCTAAATCTAGTCCAAAAATTTCATTACGAGGAATCATAATGTCTTCAACGGTGACATTTTCTAAATCTAAAATTGCGGTTAACATTCTTTGGTGGTTACCCGGTATTTTGTGAGAAGAGCTATCTACAATTGACCGCAACTCCTCGGTATTGAGACCATCATCACGATGCTTTTTGGGATCAAATCCTAGTTGAGCGATCAGGCTATTGGTTAATTGATTGACTACCCAGACTAGAGGAGACAATATATGTAACAAAGGTTTCAAGATATGACTTGCTTTAAAAGCAAACCATTCAGGATTTTGCGCAGCAATACTCTTTGGTGTAACTTCAGAAAAAACTAGCACTAATATGGTCAGTGTGGCGGTTGCGACCCATGGTGCTGCGGTCGGTCCCACGTATATGATTGCCAACATGTTGGCAATGATAGCGGCCAAAATGTTTACTGCGTTGTTGCCTATTAATATTAACCCGATGAGTCGATCTGGAGCAGCCAGCAATTTAGCGGCTCGTCTTGCGCCCGCGTTACTTTTTCGCTGATGGCGTAATTTGTATCGATTGAGGGACATCATGCCCGTCTCAGATCCTGAGAAAAAAGCCGAAATCAATAGCAAGATTATCAGAATTGTCCACAACGCTAAGGAATTAGAAGAATCCAAAAATTGCAGGCCTCAAAAAAACTAAGAAGAATTAATGTTGTATTAGTTCGCGAACTTTGGCAATAGACTTTTATGAATAAATAGTAACGCTCATAATTTGATTAAGTACTCTGTTACGAATTTACTTCCCATAAAGCCTAAACCTAAACAAGTAAAACTAATCCACGTCAGTCTAATCGCGAGTTTGCCCCGCCAACCTTTCAGAAACCGACCAAGCAATAAAATTGCAAAACAAAACCAAGCCGTGCTACTAAAAAAAACTTTATGCAGAAGTTTTTGCGCTTGTAAATCTTCATAAAAGAAAAATCCAGTGATGAGTGAAATAGATAGAAAAATTTCACTCAATAAAATGATTCTGAAGAGAACCTTTTCCATAACTTCGAGGGATGGTAAAGAGCGGACCACTTCATTTTGACTTTTGTATTTTAGTTGTCTGATTTGAAGTTGGATCAGGAGTGCTTGAAGTGAGGAGATGGTGATGAGACTATAGGCTAGTATCGAAGTGACTACGTGAACTTGTAGAGCCGGCGATACTGGCATGGTTGGTTTACTTCCCGATGTAATTGCGGCAACAAGTAATATTGTCCCTGAGATAGGAAAGAGTAAAATGTATAAAGTATTTAAGATGGTATTTAGCTGTTTTGTTAGCACTAACGCATTTGTTACAAAAGTTATAAGTACACAAACGTTAATTAAACTCAAATCTAAGCCGTCAGGGTCAGTTATAAGAGCAATGGTGGTTCCTCCATGCATTATTAGTGCAACAGTTGTTAGATATTTTAACTTTGAGCTATCAGAAACGAGATTACGCCGACTTTGAGACTTTTGATAAACAAAGGCAACTGAGTAAAGAATTATGGTTATTACGCAAAGTAAAGAATTCATCATATATGGGTTCCCACACGCATTCTATGAGTGTGTCATAAACCTTGTATGGGTAGAAGAGCATGGGAAAAATTAAGTTAAATTGTTTTAGCCTTTGGGGTGATTGACTGTGCCAATTTTTGAAAACCTAAGTGGTCGTCTTACGTCCTCGCTAAAGAAGATTTCTGGTAGGACTAGCCTTAGTGAAACTAATATTCGAGATACTTTGCGACAAGTGCGCATTGCTCTGATAGAGGCAGATGTGGCTCTCTCGGTAGTAAAAGAAATTGTCGAACAGATAAAAGATCGAGCGTTGGGTCAGGAGGTAAAAAATAGCCTCACACCGGGACAACAATTCTTGAAAATTGTCCAAGCAGAGCTGACCACACTCATGGGGGGTAAAAACGAAGCACTTAATCTTTCTGTTCAACCACCCGCAGTGATTTTGATCGCTGGTTTGCAGGGTGCGGGAAAGACTACCACCGCTGCAAAATTAGCGAAGTTATTGATAGAGAGAGACAAAAAGAAAGTCATGTTAGTTTCGGCTGACGTTTATCGTCCTGCAGCTATCAAGCAATTAGAGATTTTGAGTAGCGAAGTAAATGCTAAATTTTTTGAGAGTAAAAACACCCAGAACCCAGAAAAGATTGTTCAAGCCGCCATGCAAGACGCCAAAAAAAGTTTCATTGATGTGCTCATAGTGGATACAGCTGGAAGGCTACATGTTGATTCAGAGATGATGAGTGAACTCTCAAGGATCCAATTTAGTTGTGAGCCAATAGAGACCCTTTTCGTTCTTGACGCCATGACCGGACAGGATGCATCCAACACAGCCGCTGAGTTTAACCGTCAGTTGTCGCTGACAGGAATTATTTTGACAAAAGTTGATGGTGATGCCCGAGGTGGCGCTGCATTGACTGTGAAGAGGATTTCGGGAAAGCCCATAAAGTTTGTTGGTGTAGGTGAAAAAATTGACGATCTTGAGTCGTTTCATCCTGAACGGATTGCCTCCCGAATTTTAGGCATGGGAGACATGTTAAGTTTAATAGAGGATGCGGAACGAAAGGTTGATAAGCAGAAGGCACAAAAACTGGCAAGTAAATTTATTCGTGGTAAAACCTTTGACCTCGAGGATTTACGTGATCAATTACATCAGATGCGAGATATGGGAGGTATGTCGGGCATGATAGAAAAATTACCCGGCTTTCAGAATATGCCCAAGGTTGCACAGCAATCGAACGCAATAAATCAGTTTGCACGCATGGAGGTAATCATAGACTCAATGACGCCTGCAGAGCGTCGTAATCCTGAAATTTTAAATGGATCACGAAAGCGGCGAATCACCCGCGGCTCTGGTACCACGATTCAAGACTTAAATCGGTTGGTAAAACAATACAAGCAAATGGGAAAAATGATGAAACGTATGAAAGGCCGAGATATGGGAAATATCATGCGTGGCTTGGTGGCTAAACACGTATCGCCCAAGGGAAGATATTGACAACAGTCTTTAGGATTTGCGCCCCAGTACCAAGCAGATCCCTGACATACTGTCGCAATTAGGAGACAAAATACTTTTTTTTCCTTAAGCTATGTCTTACACTTACGCGCTTTTTTATCATCAAGTACTTAATATATTTTTAATTTAAAAAAAGCATTTTATCGGAAACCACATGCACTGATTACAGGATAAAAAATGGTAATAATACGATTGGCGCGCGGAGGCGCGAAAAAACGACCTTTTTACTATGTGACTGTATGCGACGCGAGTAAGTCCAGAGATGGACGTTACATAGAGCGAATTGGATTCTTTAATCCCGTTGCAAGAGGCGCAGAGGAGCGTCTTCGCATAGATCTCTCGAGAGCATCATATTGGTCTGACCAAGGTGCAAAAATCAGCGACCGTGTTAGTGCGTTGTTGAAAGAGGCAAAAAAAGAGATAGCTTGACCGCTTCTTATGGAAAGTGTCTTATGTCAAAATAGTATTGTGCTCGGGAGAATCATATCCCCATATGGTGTGCGTGGTTGGGTCAAAATTAGGTCTTATACAGAAGAAATTGAGGGATTGATGAGTTACCAACCATTATGGGTTGATAAAGGTGGGCTAAAGCCACTGATTATAAATTATTGGCAGGTTCATGGTGATGGTTTAATTGCTCATATAGAGGGCGTCAATAATAGAGAGAAAGCTAGCTTTTGGTGTAAACGAAATATTCTTATTGGAAAAGACGCTTTGCCAAGGATTCATGCAGATGAATATTATTGGCATGAATTAATCGGATTACGAATAAAGAATATTTTTGCTGACCGAGACGAAGATCTGGGAGTGGTTATGTCCATGCTTGCTACAGGATCAAATGATGTGTTGTTGGTATCAGGCGATCAAGCCAGTCTTGATTCACGTGAAAGGCTCATACCTTTTATCAAAGAGTACGTTTGTTCAGTCAACCAGGCCCATGGATATATTCAAGTGAACTGGGATCCTGCTTTTTAATGAAGTTTTGCCACCGGAACTTAAATAAATGAAAATTGCGGTTGTGACCATCTTGCCTGACATGTTTTCAATAATGTTCGATTATGGAGTCAGTGGTCGCGCGATAAAACGCGGGCTCGTTAATCTGGCTGTTTTTAATCCACGAGATTTTACTCAGGATATTCACCGAACTGTGGACTCGCGTCCATATGGCGGCGGACCAGGGATGATAATGATGGTTGAACCACTTAAAAAAGCAGTGGCAGCTGCGAGAAGTTGGGTGTCGGAGAGTGAAACTTTGGTAGTATACTTAAGTCCTCAAGGACAACTCTTGTGCCACTCTTTTATGGAGAAGACTGCTAAGAGAAAGGGCTTGATACTGGTGGCGGGACGCTTCGAAGGTGTAGATGAGAGGTTTGTGCGTCTTGAGGTTGATGAGGAATGGTCTATTGGAGACTATGTTTTGAGTGGAGGAGAATTGGCCGCCATGGTAGTTTCCGATGCAATAATTCGACTGATTCCTGGAGCATTGGGTCATGAAGATGCTGCAGTGCAAGATTCTTTTTCATCCGGGATGCTGGAACATCCGCAATATGCAAGACCAAAACTTTTTGGCGGCCTTAAGGTTCCGGAGGTTCTGCTATCAGGGGATCATGACAGAATAAAAAACTGGCGTAAAAGACAGTCACTAATAAGAACGCGTTCGAGAAGACCAGATATTTTTGCATCGTTGAGCCTCAGTGAAGAGCAGCAAAACCTGATCCTTAAGGAGAATAATGATATTTAAAAGTGTGGTGGCTATATTTCCTGAATAACTATTCGGACCAAAGAGATTTAATTTTTGATTGTTAAAGTAAATGGAGTGTTAAAACATGACCGGCAAGACACCTATTATCGATGAGCTCGAAAAAGAACAGATTAATCGAGACATACCTCACTTTAGCCCCGGGGACACGGTCGTGGTTCAAGTCAAAGTCAAAGAAGGTTCTCGCGAGCGCTTGCAGGCATTTGAAGGAGTTGTGCTTGGTAAAAGGAATCGGGGATTAAATTCGTCCTTTACTGTTCGAAAGATTTCAAGTGGTATTGGGGTTGAGCGTACTTTTCAAGTCTACAGTCCGTTAATTGACAGTATAACGGTCAAACGAAAAGGGGCGGTTCGTCGAGCAAAACTATATTACCTGCGTGACCGTTCTGGGAGATCTGCAAGAATTAAAGAAAAGTTGGGTTAAGCTAATTTTTAATTAGTTGTTTCAAACATTGTCACAAGCGTTCCAATTGGCGTATTTCCTCCTCATCAAAATATGTAGTTTACCGATGTCGCTCCTGAGCTGTCGGCGCAGTATTTTCCCTAATTTGAGTGCGCACTGTTTACTGAGTGTTTGAAGAGGATTTTAATGAGGAAAACAAAGAGCAGAAGCTGTCCTGCGGAAACCAGGAAGAACAAAAAATATCTATTAAAAATCCCTGATAGAAAGCTTATCCTCGAAGTTCTCAAAAAGGCTAACTTTGCTCTTTCACTTGAAAATATCATGGATGCTTTATCTCTCGATTCAAAATACAAGCATTCGTTATTCAAACGCATTAATGCTATGGAGCGAGACGGACAGTTAATAACTAACCGTAAAAATGAATATAGTGTGCTGGATAAGTCGAGACTATTTGAAGGAAGAGTCATTGGGCATCAAAGGGGTTTTGGGTTTCTCGATTGTTTTCTAAAAGATATGAAAGATATTTTCTTACCCATCTGCGAAATGACTAAAGTCTTTGACGGGGACATTGTGATGGTTCGCATAGTCGGATTAGACCAAAAAGGTCGTCCTGAAGGTCTAGTGGAGAAGGTAGTTGAACGAAAAACATCTCAATTAGTTGGGCAATTTTTTCTTAAAGAGGGAAGTGCTTTTGTAAAACCAGATAACCCTCGTATTAGTCGAGATATATTGATCCAATGCAAAAGGATTGATCAGGCATTAATTGGAAAAATTGTTGTAGTAAACGTTAACCACTCACCCTTTTTGAGTTCTCAACCCACAGGACAGATAGTCGAAATTCTTGGTGAAAGAAAAGACCCGGGCATTGAGATTGCGATGGCAATAAAAACTCATTTGATACCTCACGTATGGAGTAAAGAGGTCAGGTTAGAGACACAAAACATTGATGAGACCATTCAACTTTCCCCTAAGCGTGTTGATCTAAGGCAACTTCCTTTTGTAACTATTGATGGAGAGGACGCCAGAGATTTCGATGATGCCGTTTATTGTGAAGAAAAAAAAGATGGAGGTTGGAAATTAATCGTCGCGATTGCAGATGTATCTCATTATGTTTTACCGGATTCGGCAGTTAATGAAGAGGCATTAGAGCGCGGAACATCAGTTTATTTTCCTGATCATGTTGTTTCCATGTTGCCAGAAAAATTATCTAAAGAATTGTGCTCACTTTTGCCAAATGTGGATCGATTTTGTCTTGCTTGTGAAATGTATATTGACGTCTCGGGTAAGGTTCGAAAATTCCGATTTTTTCAAGGCATAATCAAGTCACACGCGAGAATAACTTACAGTCAAGTAGCAACAATTCTGGACAAATCAAGTCGTTCAGAGACAGCGAAAAATAAACCATTCTGTGAGTTCACACCACAAATCATCGTGTTAAAGAGGTTATATGATGTGTTAAAAAGGCAGCGAAGGTCGCGAGGTACTATTGATTTTGAAATTCAAGAAACGCGTCTCTTATTAGACGGACAGCGCAAAGTGTATAGTATAATTCCGCTGGAGCGAACAGTTGCACACAGGCTGGTGGAAGAGTGCATGCTATGTGCAAATGAGTGTGCTGCAAGGTTACTAAATGAAATCGGTTGCCCAACTCTTTACAGAGTACATCAGGCTCCAGATCCAGAAAAAGTCGACAGGCTCCGCTCGTTTCTGCAAGAAATTGGAATTGAACTTAATGGAGGCAGCGAGCCAAAGCCGCGGGACTACTCGCATGTCTTACGCGAGATTAACAATAGAACGGATAGATCGGTAATCGAGGCCCTTATGTTACGATCTATGAGTCGGGCACTTTATCAGACAAACAATATCGGTCATTTCGGACTCTCTTACGGGGTCTACACACACTTCACCTCTCCGATACGACGGTTCCCGGATTTGATTGTTCATAGGATAATTCGAAATTCTTTTGAAAATGAGTGTGGCACCCCGTTCTATGGTGAGGAAATAAAAAGGCGTAAAGTGGGAAATGCGTTAGTGAAGGTGCCGCTATATTCCTTAGCAGAATTAGATGATATTGGCTATCGAGTATCTCGTTCGGAAAGGAGGGCAGATGAGGCTACTCGCGATGTTATAAACGGACTTAAATGTGAGTATTTGCTGGAAAAGGTAGGCGATCAGTTTTTCGGCATCGTGACTCAAGTAACTAGATTCGGTCTTTTCATCACTTTGGATGATTTGTGTGTAGAAGGTCTGTTGCATGTGAGCAAACTCAACAGTGACTATTACGAGTTTGATCCCATATTACACCGTCTGACGGGAGAAAAACGCAAACACGTTTTTCAATTGGGACAAAGATTAAATGTATCGATCAGTCAGATTATTATTGAGCAAAAGAAAATTAATTTTGATCTAGTCACAGCTGAAACCTCGTCTAAGCACTATTGAAAGGCTGAGCGCGATTACTCCTCTTGCTCATCCGAGAGAAAGAAAAGTCACACAAAAAGATCACGTTACTCGGTATTAGCTACTCTGTTCAGGCGTCATTTTTATGATCATTAGATTTTTGCATAAGTAATTTGAGAATGTGATCAATAATAGACCCTAAATAGCTCAAGAATAAGGTCCCCATATCTGTGGTGTAAAAGTGTCTGTCACGATTTCCGAGTGCAAGAACAGCGATAGGACTCTCTTCACCAATAACCACAGTTGCCACAGATCCAATTTTACTTGCGTCGCCTCCAAACAAAAACTGAAGCTCTTCTTTTCTTACGACACCACATAGAACTTTTGCGGATAGGATAGAAGATATTTGTTTCCTTGCGGTACTGAGCGCAACACTTTTCGCCTCAAGGTCTTTCAACTGGTTATTACCTGTCAGTATGGTCAAAGAGCAGAACTCTACGTCAAAGCTGTCATTCAAGTCCCTAAGCAGAATTTGTGTCAATCCATTAATGGTTGACGCACCAAGAATCGTAAGTATTAAACTTTGAGTTTTGACTAATCTGTCTTCATTTTCTTTTGCTTGACTGCTCAGAACCTCAAATTTGGCTCGTAAATCTTTGTTGCGATCTCTTAAGAGGGCCACTTGTCTTTCTACTAAAGAGATTGCAGAGCCTGTTGCATGCGGTAAATAGAGATTTTCAAGAATTTCTGGATGATCGTAAAGGTAAGTGGGATTCTCTCTTAAAAACTCCCTTAATACGTGTGCCATATTTTCCGCTTCATTATTTTTCATAATTCAATATACCGTCATAGACATGCTGTACAGGCCCTGTTATCTTAACTGGGTTACTTCCACCGAACCACTCGACTTCAATGGTTCCCCCGGGTAACGAGACTTCAACAATTGAGTCTATCACCTGTTGTTGAACCCCTGCTACTACCGCAGCACATGCTCCAGTGCCACATGCCGGTGTTTCTCCAACTCCTCGTTCGAAAACACGTAATTTAATTTTTTTTCGATTCACCACTTGCATGAAATTCACATTTACCCTATCTGGGAAACGCGCATGTTTTTGTAATATCTTACCTATTTTTTCAACCTCAGCGCTGTCTGTATTATTTACTGAAATAACCGCATGTGGGTTTCCCATGGATAGTACCGAAATATCTAGAATAGTGCCTTCAACGTCGATGTGGTACAGCATTGATTCCTTGCGTGCAATAAATGGAATTTTTTTTGGATTAAAGATTGGCTTACCCATATCAGCTGTCACAGATTTATCGTCATTCAATTTTAAATGTACAACTGAGGACTTTGTTTGCATTTTTATTTGTCGGTTGCCAGTCAATTTTTTTTTAAAAACATAGTGGGCAGCACACCTTGCGCCATTACCACATTGTTCCGCCTCGCTACCGTCATGATTATAAAAGTTCAAATCAAAATCTGTCTCTGCGTTTAAAGGTGGCTGTATAAATAGTAATTGGTCGCACCCAATTCCCAATCGACGATCAGCAATACGACGTGCCATAGTGGCACTGATCCTTATATTTTGGACGAGGGAATTTATGATCACAAAATCATTGCCTGATCCGTGCATTTTTGAGAACTTGATTCTCATTTTAGTATTTGCTCAGGAAGTAGGTTTTCTCCCCGAGTAAGATCTGCAAGATTTTCGCGCTCTCGCACGAGATATGCTTGGTCACCTGAGACCATGACCTCTGCCGCTCTTGGACGGCTATTATAATTAGAACTCATTGCAAATCCATATGCGCCTGCTGAGTGCATGCAAAGCAGATCACCTGCATTGATTGACATAAGTCTTTTTAAACCAAGGAAATCACTGCTTTCACATACTGGTCCAACTATATCAAAATATTTTTTGGGCTTGTTAACGTCGCAGTTGACGGATTGTATATCCATCCACGCCTGATACAAAGCTGGACGAAGCATGTCATTCATTCCTGCGTCGACTATTGCAAAATTTTTCACGTCATTATTTTTGAGGTACTGAACCCTTGTTATCAGATATCCAGCGTCGGCTATGATAGATCTGCCTGGTTCTAAAACCAATGTTTCATTTCGGCCAGAAAAACATTTTAAAACTGAATTTAGGAACGCACTTATCGAGGGAGGCTGCTCGTTTTCATAACGAACGCCAAGCCCGCCACCCAAATCAATATGCTCTAAGTGGATTCCTTGACTCTTTAACTTATCAGATAGCACTATTAGATGCTCAAGAGCCTGTATTATTGGTTGTATTTCAGTTATTTGTGACCCTATATGGCAGTCGATCCCCACTATTTCGATATTTTTTAACTTTTTTGCTTTGTGATAAATCTTTTCTGCTTCTCTGATATCAATACCAAATTTACTCTCCTTGAGTCCCGTTGAAATGTAAGGGTGAGTTACTGGGTCAACATCGGGATTGACCCGCACTGAAATCGGCGCGAGCAGTCCCAGATCGAGAGCTACTTGATTCAGTAGAAACAGTTCTTCTTCTGATTCAATATTGAAGCAATAGATTCCTATTTCTAATGCGCGCCTCATCTCAACTGAGGTTTTTGCTATCCCAGAGAAAACTATTTTCTTTGGGTCTCCTCCGGCGATTAAAACTCTCTCTAACTCACCTACAGACACGATATCAAACCCTGCGCCTAAACGAGCCAAAACTTGAAGGATTGCCAAATTAGAATTGGCTTTTACGGCAAAACAAATTAGATGTTTATGTCCTCGAAGTGCTTCTTGGTAAGCTATAAAGTTTGATTCTAAAGTTGCGTGACTGTAGATATAGCAGGGGGTAGAGTATCGCTCGGCAAGTTCTGTTATCGAAAGGCCCTCTATCCAGAGTCGTTGTTTTTCTTCAGACATTACGCTCATCAGACATCACTTGATACATCAATATAAAAGATTTCTGAGGAATGTTCTGGCAGATAGAGTGGCCCTTTGTTGCCGCAGCCAGCAAGTGAGGCAACAATCATTACTGCGAAGAGTATTGTAAGACGCTCGAATTTTAACATTTCCGTTATCCTGGTTGCGATGTCTAAGTATAACGGCGTGAGTGGAAGAAAACACTCAATCATTTATACTCATTGCTCTTGATACAGAGGTAAATTATGAACGAAGACGAATTCAATCGATTGGTAGATCAACTAATGTATAATCTCGAGGAAGCGCTCGATAATTGTATTTCAGATATAGACAGCGAGAACTCTTCTGGAATGCTTACCATCACAGTGGAGAGTAATAAAAGTCAAATTGTGCTTTCGCGCCAAGTCGTCTCAAGGGAAATATGGCTCGCCGATCTATCTGGAGGGTTTCATTTTACTTTTCGAGAGGGGCGGTGGCGAGATACGCAAGACCAAATCTTACTTGAGAAGAAGCTAGAAAAAGCTATCCTAGCCCAGGCCAACGAGCGAATTACTTTAAATTTTAGCGACTTGTAATTAATGTCATAGCGCGATTGGCTGCCTCGGCAACAACAGCGGGCGATGTACCTCCAAAATGGTTCCGAGATTCTACAGAACCTTCCACAGTTAGTATGTCAAAAACATCTCCCTCAATCTTATTGGAGAACTGCTTCATTTGAAAAAGACTAAGTTGTGGGAGGTCTACACCTTGCTCGATCGCAAAAGCAACAGTTTTACCAACTATTTCATGTGCCTCGCGAAATGGCACATTTTTATTTACGAGGTAATCTGCAAGATCTGTTGCAGTTGCGAAACCTTTAGCGACTCCCTCTAGCATGTTCTTCTTTTTAACTTCTATGTTGGGAATTAAATTAGCAAATGCTCTGAGACAATCCGACAGAGTGTCTACACTATCAAAGAGAGGTTCCTTATCCTCTTGGTTATCTTTATTGTATGCAAGCGGCTGTGACTTCATAATTGTGAGAAGTGCAATTAAATTGCCGGTTATCCTTCCAGATTTACCACGAACTAGCTCCGGAACGTCAGGATTTTTCTTCTGTGGCATGATCGATGAACCGGTACAAAAGCGATCTGGTAGCGCAACGAAATCAAACTGCGCGGAAGTCCAAAGAATTAGTTCTTCAGCCATACGTGATAGATGTGACATTAGAATGCTGGCAACAGAGCAGAATTCTATGGCAAAGTCTCGGTCGCTTACCGAATCGAGCGAGTTTCTGGTTGGCCTCGCAAAGCCAAGTTTTGATGCCGTAAATTTTCGGTCGATTGAAAAGGTTGTTCCCGCGAGTGCTGCAGCACCCAGTGGACATTGATTTAAGCGTTCTCTACAACCCATCAACCTACCGTGATCGCGCTCCAACATCTCGTTCCAAGCCAGTAGATGATGACCAAAAGTTACTGGTTGTGCGATCTGTAGATGGGTGAAACCCGGCATAATCGTTCCAGAATGGTATGATGCTAATTCAATAATGCCTCGCTGCAAATTGAATAATAATTTGTTAATTGAGTCTATTTGATTGCGGAGCCAAAGCCGTAGGTCAGTAGCGACTTGGTCGTTACGCGACCGGCCTGTGTGCAGTTTCTTCCCAATCGAGCCAATTTTTTGAACAAGAGCCGCTTCAATGTTCATATGGACATCCTCTAGCTCCAATAACCAGTTGAATTTATTATTAACGATATCGTTCTTTATATGCTCCAAGCCATCTATGATTTTTTCTGTTTCAACTGCAGTTAATATCCCGACATGTTCTAGCATTTGCGCGTGCGCTATCGAACTGAGAATATCTTCAGTATAGAGGCGTTTGTCAAAAGAGAGAGATGCGGAAAAACGCTTCACAAAGTCATCGATAGGTTCATGGAATCGACCTCCCCATGACACGTTGATAGATTTTTTCGGCACTTTTTTGTTGGCTGACTCTGATTTGTCCATTATTTTCGCCGTAAACGATAAATTATGAGGTGGCATTATAACTGATTGCTCTTGCTAGAAAACTCTATATAACTTGCCACAAGTTAAAAAGCTTTAAAATTATGTTGGACACTAAACTTTGATAGGAATTATAAGTAGAAAACTGTTGGGTGCA
>MDTG01156230.1_pt1 | contig 14051 bp, 8 predicted proteins | sample 811421 | NCBI WGS metagenome assembly MDTG01 (sample SAMN05326645, study PRJNA326480) | marine metagenome | isolation source: seawater | place: Pacific Ocean: South East | collected 2011 | reverse complement strand
TTTCATGGTATTGACTCAGAGAACTTAACATTAGCGTTCCGAAGAAACTCTTATTAAAAATTTAACACAGAAACTCTTTAGCATGCGAATCAGGAAGAAGCCTCCCAAGCTGCTTCCTTTACGATTTCTGAAAGAGTTGGGTGAGCATGAATCGTCCTTGCAAGATCTTCCGCACTTGCAGAAAACTCCAATGCGAGTGCGGATTCGGCAATCATACTAGAAGCGTGAGCTCCCAAAATATGTACGCCGAGCAATCGATCAGACTCGGCATTTGCAATAACCTTTACCAGACCATCCGTTTGTTCCATACAATGCGCACGCGCATTAGCACGGTAATGAATTTTACCAATAGAAATTCGATGTCCATCACGTTTGGCCATTTCTTCGGTCAATCCCACGCTTGCTAATTCCGGATGAGTATATACTACCCCAGGAATAGCATCATAATTAACTCGACCAGCACGACCTACCATCCGTTCAACGGTCGCCACACCTTCTGCCTCTGCCTTATGAGCCAACATCGGACCAGGCACGACATCCCCTATTGCCCATACACCATCTATACTTGTTCGTCCATCCGAATCAGTAATTATAAAACCCTTGTCATCTAATTCAACACCCAGATCTTCTATTCCTAAGCCCGTTGTGTTAGGACGCCTCCCTACGGCAACTAAAACCTTATCGCATTCGACATATTTCGTTTCACTATTCGCTTCTAATTCAAGCTCAACGACATTGTTCTTTATTAAAACAGACTTTGCGCCCGTATTTAATTCAAACTTCATCCCTTGACGACTAAGGACTCTCTGTAATTGACCCGCCATTTCTTTATCCATACCGGGCAAGATTTGGCTTGAATACTCTATAATCTGTACATCTGCACCGAGGCGACTCCAAACAGACCCCATTTCGAGCCCGATCGCACCTCCGCCAATGACAACTAAACGTTCAGGTACCGTTTCTAGTTTCAGAGCCTCTGTCGAACTTATAACGCAATTCTTATCAAAAGAAATATTTGGTAATTCTATAGGCACACTACCGGTAGCTATAAGTATCTGGTTTGCGGTTACAACGCTAATACCTTCTGCACCGTCAATCTGTAATTCATTCTCACTAATTAACTTCGCAGTTCCCGCGATAGATTGAATCCCATGTCGGTCAAAAAGACCTTTGATTCCATTAGTCATATCAGAGACTATCTTTTCTTTTCTATTCATCATGACCGCTAGATCAAAGTCGACTTCCCCAATTTTAATCCCATGCGCGTCTAAACCCGTTTTCGCATGAGAATAAATTTCACTCGATTCAAGTAAAGCCTTACTCGGAATACAGCCTACATTTAAACACGTACCGCCTAAATAATGCTTATCAACACAGGCAACCCCCATACCCAATTCACTGGCACGCTTCGCAGCCATGTATCCTCCAGGCCCAGCTCCTATAATGACAAGATCGAAATTTAAATCGCTCACGCGCCTAATTCTCCCGTATACACAAGATTATCAATTAAACCTCTAGCATTAAACGTGCAGGATCTTCAATCAGTTCTTTAATTCGGACTAAAAAACTAACAGATTGCCGCCCATCGATAATTCGATGATCATAAGAAAGCGCAACATACATCATTGGGCGGACAACGATTTTACCATCAATTGCAACAGGACGTTGTTGAATCGTGTGCATTCCGAGTATACCACTCTGTGGCGCATTAAGAATAGGCGTCGAAAGTAACGAGCCAAACACTCCTCCATTGGTAATAGTAAAAGTTCCACCACTCAATTCATCCATAGCTAACTTATTATCACGTGCTCCAGTAGCTAAACGTTTTATTTCTCCTTCAATATCAGCCATAGAAAGACTTTCAGCCTGTTGCAATACGGGAACAACTAAACCTCTTTCAGTACTTACAGCGATACCTAGATTTATATGATCACTATAGACAATATCCGATCCATCAATTTGCGCATTTATAACTGGAAATTCTTTAAGAGCCAACAAAACGGCCCGTGAAAAGAAAGACATTAACCCTAATGAAACTCCGTGGACCTCAGCAAAACGTTCCTTATACTGCTTGCGAAGAGACATAACAGCATCCATATCGACTTCATTAAACGTTGTCAACATAGCCGCATTATTTTGAGCATTCACCAAATGCTCAGCAACCCGCTGGCGCAGCCGACTCATGGGCTCTCTGCGTATTCCAGTGTTATGACTTTGGTTTTTCTCACCGGAATCAGAGGGAGTATTTGTAGAAACTGATTCTAATTCTGAAAGATGTTTTCTGACATCCTCTTTCGTCACCCTACCATCCTTACCAGTTCCATTCAACTTTTCTATATCAAGATTATTTTCCTCTACTAACCGTTGAGCGACGGGGCTTAATATCTTATCCGTTGCCTTTACGAAAGTTTGTTCACTAACAATTTCTTTTTGCTGAATTTGCACTTTGGTTTTTTCCATTTCGGAACGTTTACCATCTTCAATCTCAGCAATAGTAGAGCCGATAACGAGCGTAGCATCCACAACTTCTTTGTGACGCAAAATTCCTTCATTTGGAGCAGGCAAATCTACGTTAGCTTTGTCAGTCTCCAAAACACAAATTGGCTCATCGCGCTCAACGTAATCACCATCAGCCTTCAGCCATTCAATAAGTATCACTTCACTAACGGATTCGCCCATTGCGGGTATTTGGACTTTATTTGCCATCTAGTACCTCTCTGCCGATCTTTGATAGGTCAATACAGAACCATTTTTTTTGCTTGACTCATTGAGCCCAACAACTTGGGAATTATCAGTCAACACTCGCTCAACGATATCTTTCTGTTCCCCTTGATGTACTTTTTGAGAGCCAGTTGCAGGACTCGCCGCCTCATCTCTCCCTACATAAACCAGTCTACTCGTTTCAGGAATTACCGCTTCCAATCGAGGTCTTACGAAACTCCAGGCACCCATATTTTCAGCTTCTTCTTGAACCCAACAAACTTCTTTTGCAGCACTATATTTGTCTAGTAGAGCTCTCAACAATTCTTTAGGAAATGGATATAATTCCTCAATTCTAATTAAAACAGTATCCGTGACAGTCTGATCGATTTCACGTCTTGATTCGCACAAATCAAAATACACCTTACCACTACAAAGGATTATTCGACGTACAGAATTAAAATCAATTTCCGCAGGATCATCAATTACTGACTGAAAGTTTCCATCAGTAAAATCGGAAAGTCCAGACACACATAATCTATTGCGAAGCATGCTTTTGGGTGTCATGACGACCAACGGCTTACGAAATGTTCTCAACATTTGACGACGCAATACATGAAAGGACTGAGCTGGAGTACTTGGATAGACTATCTGCATATTCTTTTTTGCACATAATTGTAAAAATCGTTCTAACCTTGCACTCGAATGTTCTGGCCCCATACCTTCTGATCCATGCGGTAGTAATAAAACTAATCCGCACATACGCATCCATTTTGCTTCGGCACTCGCTATAAATTGATCAATAATCATTTGAGCTCCATTTACGAAGTCTCCAAACTGGGCCTCCCAAAGTACCAAACGTCTCGGATCGGCTGAGCTTATTCCATACTCAAATCCCAAAACTGCCAATTCAGAAAGCATAGTATTTAAGACAACAAAATCTGCTTGATCTTCAGACATATTCGCTAAAGGAATATAAACATCGCCATTTTGAATATCATGCCAAGCAGCATGCCTATGTGCGAAAGTACCTCGTTGGCTATCTTGACCGGCCAATCGTACTGGAATTCCATCCAGAAGTAACGAGCCAAAAGCAAACATTTCCGCTGCCCCCCAATCAACATTCGTCTGTTCGGCAACCATTGCAAGACGCGCATCGTTAATTCTTTGCACTGTTCGATGCAAGGAAAATGCTTCCGGTACGCGTGTAGTCAAGTCTACTATTTCCTGTAATCGGTTTGCATCTACCGACGTCTTCGCTGTCCAATCCGCTCCAGCTTTACCCAAACCTTGCCAAGCTCCACCAAACCTTGCTACCCTCGGAGATACCTGCAAACTTCGAGCAACCTCCTGAGCTTTATCCAGACTATTTCTTATATCGTTACGAATATCCTTGATCTTCTCACGATTAATAGGACCAGTATCACTCAATTTTTCAGTATACAAAGAAAGCACTGTGGGCAGTTTGGATATCTGCTTATACATAAGAGGCTGTGTAACGGTCGGGTCATCAGCTTCATTATGACCATGCCGCCGATAGCACCACAAATCAATAATTACATCTACTTTGAAACGTTGTCTAAATTCGACTGCGACACGCACCGCTTGAACAACCGCTTCTGGATCATCCCCGTTTACATGAAATACAGGAGCTTGTATTTGTTTTGCAACATCTGTAGGATAGGGCGAAAAACGTGTTTCATTAGGTGTCGCGGTATAGCCCAATTGATTGTTTATTATAATGTGAACAGTCCCACCAGTGCCATAACCGTACAGCTCTGATAAATTCAATGTCTCCGCGACAATACCCTGACCAGTGAAAGCCGCTTCACCGTGTATCAATACTGGAACTACTCGTGTTCCTTCATTATCGCAACGATGTAACTGTTTCGCATAAACAATACCTTCAACAACAGGGTCAACTAGCTCTAAATGGCTCGGGTTATAGCTCATTGATAGATGTATTCTACTATTCCCCTGACTAATATGATCATAAGAATAACCTTGATGATACTTGACATCACCTTCTGAGTCACCTCGCCCTGTATCAGCAGCTCCTTCAAATTCAGTTAATATATTCTCGTAAGGTTTATTCAATAAATGAGCAAGAATGTTTAAACGACCCCGATGAGCCATACCAATAACAACCTCTTCCACCCCTAATTCAGCACCGCTCTCCACTAAGGTATCGAGCAATGGTAACAATGTGTCAGCGCCCTCGAGCGAAAAACGTTTTTGCCCTATGTAACGAGTATGTAAGAATTGTTCAAATTCTTCGGCCTCACATAAGCGCCGAAGAACTCTTTGAATCTCTTCATCTTTCAATATTCGGCTGTTACAATTTGGTTCAATCCGTTCCTGTAACCAAGTGCGCTGCTCTTTGTCGGGGATATCCATATATTCAACGCCGATACTGCGACAATATGTTAATTGAAGTTTTTCGATTAAGCCTGCTAAGGTTCCATCAGTCCGACCAAGAAATCCTCCATTCCCTACACCTTTTTCCAAATCATTCTCAGAGAGACCAAATTCTGACAAATCTAAAAGTGCTATACTTTTTCGATTTTGACCAAGTGGGTCAAGTTTTGCTATGAAATGTCCAAAAGTGCGATATGCCTGAACTAAAGCAAAAACACCTCGATCTGTATGCTGACGTTGTGGAAGATCATTCTGATCATATGTTACGGAAAAACCTGAGAAAGATTCCGATTTGCTTATTGAATCTCCTGTTTGGGAATACCCTAAATCAAAACCCTTAAAAAATGCGCGCCACTCTGTATCTAATTGGCTTGGATCATCAAGATATTGCTGATAAAGTTGATCTACAAACTCGGCATTTTCAATATGGGAATTAAATTGGGGCATGAGTATTCCTTTATCTCACTATTCTCTTGAACTCAGATCTCATAAGAATATGAATCAACTATCACTTAGGCAACGAAATTCTAACCTATACTATAACAGAACCACGCTAAAAATGTCAGTTAAATCTATGTCTATGTTCAACAAAGAGACACTTGCCAACACGAGCTAAATTGAGAATATTTTGAGCCTTGACCAACTTGACTATAAAAGTCAATCAATTTTTTAAAAATAGCTCTTCAATCGGATCGACATATGCAAATTAGCTTTCGTGGAGAATCATTGCTTTCAGATTCTCGTCACTCCTTACTACTGAAAGAATGCCAACAATTAGTTCCAAGTCTAACGGAGGTCAAAACAGAACAAAGATTTTTTATTCTCTTGGCAAACCAACCCTCTCAAAAAGACCTTCTGTTACTAAAGAACATCTTAAAAGTACAGGAAATAGCTCCTAAACTTAAAGACGACCAGATCGCAATTTGTCCTCGCAAAGGTACTAAATCCCCTTGGTCCAGTAAAACCTCAGATATTTTAAAAAACTGTGGATTGGATTTCGTAGAACGTATTGAACGTGGTTGTGTTTATACGTTTGTAGGAAATCCACTTGTAACTTCTCGACAAATTGAGACCATCAGTCCAGTTTTATACGATAGAATGACAGAGTCAAGAACACGACTTTCAGAAGATTTTTTTTCACAGCCAATCGCACGCCCCCTACAACATATCAATCTTATGAAAGACGGATTAGCTGCTTTAGTCAGTGCTAATACTGAGATGGGCCTAGCCTTATCTCACGAAGAAATGCAGTATTTTTCAGATGTATATATTAAAATCAGACGAGATCCAACGGATGTTGAGCTAATGATGTTTTCGGTTGTTAACTCAGAACACTGCAGACACAAAATATTTAACGCCGAGTGGGTCGTCAACGGTTCAAGAAAAGCTGATTCTCTTTTCGATATGATACGAAATACTCACAAAAAACAACCCCAAGGGACCGTAAAGGCCTATTCAGATAACAGCGGAATTCTTAAAGGTTTTTCAATACCTGCTTTCCGGCCGTCTTTGAAAAATGAAAATCATTATCAGTATGCAGAAGAAAAAACGCATATTCTAATCAAAGTCGAAACTCACAACCATCCAACTGCGATTTCTCCTTATTCCGGTGCTTCAACTGGAGTTGGTGGAGAAATTCGAGATGAGGGCGCTGCTGGTACTGGCGGAACACCACAAGCTGGTTTATGTGCTTTTTTTACTTCACACCTTCATATTCCTGATTTCGGCCAACCCTGGGAAAAACAATATGGCACATTTCCAAATCGTTTAGCAACTCCCTTACAAATCATGACCGAAGGCCCTATCGGAGGTGCTGCATTTGGGAATGAATTCGGTCGTCCAAATATCTACGGAATCTTTCGTACTTTTGAAGAGCATGTTTTTGACAGATATCGCGGCTATCACAAACCAATAATGATCGCTGGCGGAATTGGCTTAATTGATGAAAGTCAGGTAGAAAAGAAAAGACCGACAACCGGAGACTATGTAGTACAATTAGGAGGCCCATCTATGCTTATCGGTTTAGGAGGAGGAGCAGCTTCCAGCATGGATACCGGGTCAAACAATGAAGATCTTGATTTTGCTTCTGTTCAACGTGACAATCCCGAATTAGAGCGACGCTGTCAGGAATTAATCAACCGCTGCACAAGCTTAGGCCAAGAAAATCCTATTATTAGCATTCATGACGTAGGAGCAGGAGGCTTGTCCAATGCATGCCCCGAACTAGTCGAAGATGTTGGAGCGCATTTCAAAATCAGGTCGATCTTGAACGACGAACCGTCTATGAGTCCTATGCAAATTTGGTGTAACGAAGCTCAAGAACGCTACGTGATGGTTGTGAAACGCAATAACCTCAACCAATTCGACCAAATTGCACTACGTGAACGCTGTCCTTATTCAATAATCGGAGAAATAACAGGCGATAAAAAAATAACTCTTTCTGATGACCTTCTCGACAACGATCCAATACCGGAAATAGATCTTGAAGTATTCTTGGGGAAACCACCAAGAATGCTTCGAGATGTAAAAAGTCTTGAAAATAATCATGTAAAAGAAAATGTTTCTGATATCAATATCTCAGATGCCGTAAATCGAATACTACGCTTTCCTGCTGTAGCAGCAAAAACATTTCTTATTACCATTGCAGATAGGTCAGTTACAGGTTTGGTTGCTCGTGATCAATTCGTGGGCCCCTACCAAGTGCCAGTCTCCGACGTGGGATTGACAATGCATTCTTTCAAAGCGTACACGGGTAGCGCAATGGCGATGGGCGAGCGAACACCAGTCGCCGTAATTGATGCTCCAGCATCTGGCCGTCTCGCCATAGCGGAAGCAATTACAAATATATCGTCAGCATTTATCGGTTCAATTGAAAACATCAAGCTCTCCGGTAACTGGATGTGTGCATGTGGCGAAGAAGGTGAAGACGCCAACCTATTCAAGACTGTAGAAAGCATAGGAATGAAATTTTGTCCGGAACTAGGTGTATCGATTCCAGTAGGCAAAGATAGCCTTTCCATGCGTACAGTTTGGAAAAATACGCAAGGAGAGAAACACAAAATAGTTGCACCCATGAGTTTAATTGTTTCTGCATTTTCACCTATAAAAGATACCAGAAAGCACGTAACGCCCCAGTTAAATCCAGCACTCAACACCGAATTAATGCTAATAGATATGGGTCGTGGGAAAAATAGATTGGGAGGATCTAGTCTGTTACAAACATATAACGAGTTAGGAACAACTAGCCCAGACATAGATCCCCAACCACTGCGTCAACTTTTTCAAGCAATACAAGAGCTACATTCTAAAAATCTTCTCTTAGCCTATCACGACCGATCTGACGGTGGCCTCTTCGTGACTATTGCGGAAATGGCATTTGCCGGACGTTGCGGAGTTGACATAGACATAAGCAAATTTGGTGAAGATTTTGTCTCTGCCTTGTTCAATGAAGAGATTGGTGTGGTTGTTCAATATCATACCGATAAAAAACAAAAAGTACATAGCATTTTAAAGTCACATAATCTCTCCGATTGTGCTGATACAATAGGCCATACAAATGCTACAAAAGAATTAAATATATTTTCTAATTCCAACGAGCTCTATCGATCTAACGTACAAGACTTACAATCCATCTGGTCCGAGGTCTCTTATCGTATGCAGGCCCAAAGAGATAACCCAATCTGTGCTCAGCAGGAATTTGAAAACATTCAGGATACTGATGACCCAGGCCTACAATTGGAATGGTCAAATGCTATACAAGCTCCTATGGTAAACGAGGGACTTAAACCTCAAGTGGCTGTTCTAAGAGAGCAAGGTATCAACGGACACGTTGAGATGGCCGCGGCATTTGACGCTGCCGGTTTTCAATCTGTTGATGTTACCATGACAGATTTGATACAAGAGAGAACAAAACTAAGCAATTTTTCCGGATTGGTATCTTGTGGTGGATTCAGCTATGGTGATGTGTTGGGTGCAGGCGCAGGTTGGGCTCGTTCGATTCTTTTTAATCCATTATTAAAACAACAATTCATAAATTTCTTTAAGCGAGACGATTCGTTCACTTTAGGTGTTTGTAATGGTTGCCAAATGTTGTCTAACTTAAAAATGTTAATACCTGGTGCCGAACACTGGCCACATTTTTCACCAAATCAATCGGAACAGTTTGAGGCGCGTTTATCAACCGTCGAAATTACAGACAGTAACTCAATCTTCTTAAAAAACATGGAAGGTGCTCGTCTACCAATTGCTGTAGCTCATGGAGAAGGACGTGCAGTCTTAAATAAACATGAATTAGAAAAGTTAATGAACAACAAACAAATTGCTTTAAAATTTGTAGACAACAAAGGTGCTGCGACAGAACGTTATCCTGCAAACCCCAATGGCTCCACAGGCGGAATTACCGGTTTCTGTTCAAAAGATGGAAAAGTAACAATAATGATGCCACATCCTGAGCGAGTTTTCCGCACTTCCCAGCTCTCTTATATCCCTGACAACTTGACCGGTGAATTCACGCCATGGATACAATTATTTTCAAATGCTCTTAAATTCGTTGCTTGAAAATTATTAAATTATAATTTGTAAACCAACTCATTTGTGTATTTTGGTTGCCTGACCAAAGAGCCGCATTTATATTGATCGGCAAAGTCACAACGTTTTATTTGTATAGTGACAGTTACAAGATCTTCAATAATCTTGCATCCGAGACATATTTGATGACACTTAGATTTTGGTTTTTAATCATAGTTTTTATTTTAGGGATTAGCTGTGATTCCTCTCAAACTAAGACCAAAAAAACAATAGAAATAGAATTTTGGACGATCGCGCTCGGAGATGCCTTTGCGGATTACATCAACGGAATAATTGCTTCCTATGAATCGAAACACCCCGGCGTACAAGTCAAATGGGTTGATGTCAGCGGAGCCGAAGTAGCTGAAAAATTTCTTGCAGCCCTTGTAGGACAAACGCCTCCAGATGTAGTGAACATTTACGACTTACCAAGATTTTTGCAATATGATGTATTGGCAGATATGGATTCTCTTGTTTCACCAAGCGAAAAAAACAAAAGATTAAAAAATTTCTGGCGTGGTATTGGCCAATATCAAGGTCGAAATTATGTAATACCTTGGTATACGGGTGTATCCATGCTGTGGTACAATAAGGAAATTTTTAAGATCGCAGGACTTGACGTTGATAAACCTCCAAAAACTATCGATGAGATGCTTAAAATGGGCCAACATATTTATGCTACTACAGGAAAATACGGCGTCTCTTGGAGACTCCATCCATCTCTTGGGGCTCCTCCCTGGGCACTACTGCGCATTGACGGGTTCTGGCCTCTGTTTGATGAGAAACAGACTAAGACACTAATAAATCATCCAAAAGCGGCGGATATTTTTCAAAAGTGGGTCGATGCATATCAAAATGGAGCCTTACCTCCAGAGGCATTAGCTGCTTCGCATAGAGATGATGTAAATTGGTTTGTAGAAGGTAGGACTGCAATGTTGCCATTTTCTGGTGGATGGATTACTCGTTATTTTGACAAATCTTTTGAAGAAAAAGCCCAACCAGCAGCACAGCCCATAGGTAAATTAGGACAAGTCCCAGCCAATAGCCAAGCTCTTGTAGTACCGAGAGCATCAGCCAATATAAAGGTGGCTACCGATTTTGCCTTATTTGTAACAAATGATCATAATCAACTCGAGTTTTGTCGTCGAGTGGCTATTTTACCTTCAACTAAAAAAGCAGCTTCTGATCCATATTTCTCACGAAAGCCAGAGACTCTAGCAGATGTAGCTAATCAATTTTCATCAAAAGATATCAGTAATTCATTTGTATTAACTCCACCCGACGTAAAAGGTTGGAGTCGAATGGAAGACGTATTACACGAAGAGTTCGCGAAAGCAATGGCAGGCCAGCAAACGATCGAACTGGCATTAGAACGCGTTGAACGAAAATGGAATCACCTCTTAGATTATCAATAATGGCGAGTAAAATTAATGACGTATAATCGTTGGACCCCGTTATGGTTTATGGCTCCTGGTTTACTTTTACTTGGAATTTTCTTGGCTTATCCATTATTTGATACTTTTTGGCTTAGCCTGCATAAATACAATCTTTTCTCACCCCCGAAATATATTGGACTTGATAATTTTCGTCGCGCTATAGAAGACGAACTTTTTTGGCGCGTACTTGCAAATACTCTCCTTTATGCTCTTATGGTGGTTCCAGCTATAGTCGTCATTTCTTTTTTTCTTGCTCTATTAGTCAACAACACGTTAAAGGGTATTCGAATTTTTCGGACTCTGTATTATATACCTGTTGTCACATCTGTTGTAGTTGCCGGAATCATTTGGAAATGGATTTACAATGCCGATGGATTACTCAACGCAGGGCTTCAGATTCTTGGCATTGACGGTATCTCCTGGTTAGTAGATACGCGCGGAGTACTCAATGTTTTTTTTGATTTCATAGGAATACCCATTCAAAGCATATGGCTATCGGAACCTGCTATTGCTCTATTTTCAATAGCAGTTGTCACGTTGTGGAAGGCCTCTCCTTACTATATGATAATATATTTAGCAGGACTTCAAGGGATCTCGAAAGATTTAGAAGAAGCCGCTAGAGTAGACGGTGCGGGAACCTGGCGAGTTATACGACATGTAACCTTACCATCCCTACGCCCTTATACGGTTGTCGTGTGTATTATGGCCACGATTGCAGCTCTTCGAACATTTGGAGAGGTCTACGTTATGACGGGCGGAGGACCGTTTCATAGGACGAATTTATTATCCTATTACATATATACCTTGGGATTCAAATATTTAGAAGTTGGATATGCTGCGGCAGTTTCTTTACTTCTTCTTTTGATAATTTTGCTACTCTCATACCTTAATTTTCGTTTTGCTGGAGATCAAAACGAACGAGGTGGGGTATGACCAAAAAAACAATCGAAACCGGAATATTATATCTGTTATTACTTAGCGTCTGTGTAGTTCTACTTATTCCTTTCGTATGGCTGCTGTCCACTGCACTAAAATCAGAATCAGCTGATCTTTTTGCTTTTCCTCCACAATGGATCCCCGACCCTATTGTATGGAGCAACTTTTTGAAATCATGGGAAATACTTCCTTTTGGGAGATATCTATTTAATACGTTCTTCATTGCGATTTCAACCGTTTTAATCAACTTAGTCCTCTCCTCAATGACAGGTTTTGCTTTAGCACGAATGCAGTTTAAAGGTCGACAATTGATTTTATATGCCGTATTAGCGACTACGATGATTCCTTTTCAAGTACTACTCATACCACTTTTCATTGTAACGTTGAAATTAGGTCTTGTAGATTCATATGCAGGCGTCATCCTTCCCGTAGCTGTAAATGCTTTTGGAATATTTCTTTTACGACAGGCTTTTACAACTATACCTGTGGATTTGGAACATGCCGCTCGCATAGATGGTTGTACTGACTGGCAGATCTTTATTAAAATCATGTTGCCATTAATAAAACCTGCTCTCGCGACTCTAGCCGCATTTACTTTTGTAGCACAATGGAACGATTTCATCTGGCCATTAATAGTCCTAAAAAATAGAGACCTCTATACATTACAGTTAGGGCTGGCAAGTCTTCAAGGGGTGTTTGGGGTAAATTGGCGTTATATCTCTGCCGCATCGATCATAGCCCTATTCCCAACTATAGTTTTTTTCCTGTTCACTCAACGCTTTTTCACAAAAGGTATCACCAGTGGGGCAGTAAAAGGTTAATATGAATTTTCGATTTATCCGAGGGATTCAACTTTCTCCCATTAGATACCTTATTAGGTATCTACCAATCTGTTATATTCTCCTGTCCATTGTCGTAAACCAAGAAACGGACGCGCAGCCCGTGCCACGACATAAAATATATGTCAGATCTGATTCAATAAAAATTGATGGTTTACTTGATGAATTGGCCTGGCAATCCGCTCCTATTATCAAAGATTTTTCATACCCTTGGTTCACTAGTGGAAAAAAGGAATTAACTGAAGTCCGTTTAATATGGGACACTAATTTTTTATATGTTGCTTTTGTCTCTTATGACGAATTTGTTTCTGCTTATAATACGGCGCGAGATTCCGCTGTATCTCAAGATGACTGTGTCGAAATTTTTATCGCACCTGACACAACGAACATACATAATTATTTCAATTACGAATTTAACGCTCTCGGCACAATTCTAGATCGTGCTCCTTACGAAAACCGGAGTGGTAAATGGAATTCGAAAAACCTAAAAGTAGCTGTAAAAATAAATGGTACTATAAATGTCCATTCTGACGTAGATACTTTTTGGACAACTGAAATTGCCATTCCCTTCGAAGACTTTGGGGGATTTGCTCCAAATATACCACCCAAATCAGGAGATAAATGGAGACTAAACCTTTATAGGACCGGAGGAGAAATCAATCTCCAATATGCTACTTGGTCTGCAACACTGCGTCCTAAACCGCAATTTCATGCACCTGAACGTTTTGGCATTGTTGAATTTTCAGACAGGAAGTTTCTCGGCGATTCATACAGTAATTAAAATTTATAGGAAAAATCTATTAACTAATCACGATTAAAGGTAAAATATTAACGAGTATTCTCGTTTCCCTGCCAAACTTATGATTCGTTACTTAATTATATCTTTATGTTTTTTTGGGTGTTCCAATTCAGAGGATTTAATTAACCAAAAAACCAACAAACAAGAGTTTCTAAAGGTTATTAATTCAACGAAAAACTCGCAAAAAAAACAAGCGAATAATACCGAAGAAATTCGATTCAGTGAGGTAGCGAAAGAAGCAGGAATCGATATAGGAAATATTTCAGGAAGCCAAGAGCAAGGATATATTAGCGAAGCTATGTCAGCTGGCGTTGCTGCTTTAGATGCAGATGGGGATGGCTTTTTAGATTTGTTTAT
>MDTG01177678.1_pt1 | contig 14052 bp, 10 predicted proteins | sample 811421 | NCBI WGS metagenome assembly MDTG01 (sample SAMN05326645, study PRJNA326480) | marine metagenome | isolation source: seawater | place: Pacific Ocean: South East | collected 2011 | reverse complement strand
TTTACAGCACCTATACAAAACACATACAGTTATCATAAATTTATTATATAATCAATCAAATTTATATCCCTTGACAAGTCCATCCGCTTTCTTAATCTGTATCTTTTAATTTCGACACTTTTTGGTGAAATATTAAACAATGGTGCAATTTCTTTTGATGTTAAGTTTAGTCTTAGATATGCACACAACCGCATGTCATTATGAGTTAGTTTTGGGTGTTTAGATTTTATATTTTTTAAGAAATCCTTATCAGAGTTATCAAAAGCTTCTCTAAAAAATTCCCAGTCATCTGTCTTTTTAGATTTTTGTTTGATCAACCTTATAACACGAGTTGTCAACGGAGTTGATTCCATGTTTTCTAAATCTTGTAAAATTGTTTGTAAAAATTGATTTTTCTTTACGATTGCCATTGTTGCAATAGCAAGTTCTCGATTTTTACTTTTAATACTTTCTTCCAGGTTTTTATTCTCAAGATGAATAAGTTCGTCTTTGTTCCTTAGCTCAATTAATTCCAACTTTTGATTATTCTCTTTAATTATTCTCAATTGTACTTTGGCATAATATCTCTCGTAAGCTTTATTGATCATTAATGCCATTAAAATAAAAAAGATAACAACTATGAAAATTATTATGTTATTAGCGTACCATGGCTTCAAAATGTTAAATACTCTTTGGGTAGAGACGACTTCTAAATCGCTAATTCGCGCTTCAAGCTTTAATTTATATGTTCCAAAATCTAGGTTTCCGAAACTAACATTATCATAATTATCCCATTTACTCCAGGTTTTGTTATACCCCTCTAAAATATAACGGTATTTTATTTTATCACTGTACTTATATTCAGGTAAACTAAATTCAAATGAAATGGTATTAAATTCGAAAGGTACATTATTAACCCCGCTTATATTAAGTGTTTTTATTTGCTGTAAAACGTTTTTGGAAGAAATCTTACTTATAATTATGTCTTTACTAATTTTAGGTGATGAGGAAAAATTTGTTAATAAATAGCCATCTCTAGATCCGATTAAATAATTGTTTTCTCCTAATAATGAGATATTTTCAAAACCAATGACATCTTTTCTTGTTTGCTGTCCAATAAAAAACCTGCTAAATTCTAGTTGTTTTGAGAAAATATTTTTTTCTAATTTGTATATATAATTTTTACCAAACAAAAAGAGTTGATCATTACTTATGGCAAACATTTTTTGAGCAATAAAAGTATCCTCTGCCAATAAATTTGTAATATGATTATTAAGTTCAAACTTTTCTTCATTAATATTAAATTCGTATAACCCCTCGCGATTGAAATAATATATGCTACCACCCATAGAACTCAGATCCGAAGGCCCCATCTCAATTGGCAATGTTGTCACTTTTTTAATTGACTTATAATCTTTAGAGATTTGTAATTTAAAGACCCCTTTGTATCCATGACTAACAATGGCGCTGTTTTTAGATGCTATTTCAATATATCTCGAGGAAATATCGAACCCTTTTAATTTATTAATGTACTGCCATTTATTGTTTTCTTTATTGATTATATGTAGCCCATTGTATGTTCCCACAAGAATCTTAGATTTATTTATTTTAGAAAACTTCCAAGCACCTGTATCTTTTATAAGCGGAGTTACATTAGTGTCATTAATTTGAAAAAAACCTAAAGTATGCGAACAAAAAAGTGTGTCATCAATTTTTGCTAAGTTCCACACCTGGCCTTGTAATTGTTCTATTTTTTTAAATAATGCTTGGGAATTTAATTCTCTATAAAATAATCCTTGATTAGTGCCCAAGTATAATTTATTGTTATGGATTGCGCTAGTGTAAACTGAGCCAAGATTTCCTAAATAATCAAAATAAAATTTATTGTTAGAATTTAAATTGACCATGGCAAGACCATTATCTAAACCAACCCACAAGTTTTGATTTAAATCAACAAAAGTGCTTAGAACAGTATTGTTATTTAATCCACTCCCTTTTTTAAGAGAAAAAACCACATCCCCCTTTTTATCTAAAATTATTAATCCATTAGTGACTGTACCTATTACAAAATATTCATTTCGAATGTTAGTTGCGCTGTAAACCAATGAATCATTGAAAATAGAATTAGGATTAATACGCCAACGACGAATTTGATTTGACTGCATTAGATAAAAACCATCCTTGTCCGTTAAAAAAAGGAGGTCGTCACCTCGACTAAAAATTTCTACAACTGTATTATTGTTGAGTTGAGACCCAGAAACAAACTTTAACAATTTATCACTACTTACCTTATAAATTGAGAAATCGTAGGTTTGAATATAAACATCATCGTCGACAAAATATGACTTGATTATTACGTCATTTTGGGGTTTTAGTGTATTTAAAGAATTTGTGATTTGATTATAGATTATCAATCTATTTAGGGATTGGAAAATAATAAATTGTTTATAATGATTAATTTTCCAAATCTGTTCCTCTTCGAGCATATTAAATTCGAGATTTTGAACAATTGAAAAATACTCAAGATTTCCGTCAGCAGTAGGTTTCCAATAACCAAAGTCCATATACGCCCCGGAATAAATAATATTATTGTGTACATACACTGAGCGTAAAATAGATTTATTCGGAGAAGGATATAAACGCCAATGATTACCATCAAAAGACAACAATCCTTCATTGTTAGCTACATAAATAATTCCAGATTCGTTCTGCGAAATATTCCAGTTCTGGCTTCCAGCATTGTATAGTTCGGGTGTATAGTTTTGTAGTGGGGGTAATTCTTGAGCAAAAAGATCAAAAAAAACAAAAAAGCAAAAAAACTTTACGGTTGATTTATTCAATTATAAGAAGATTTAAATGCTAATCTATTAAATAAATATTAAATATGAATACCTCTTAATTATAACAAATAAAAAGGCGTTAGCTAATAGCTAACGCCTTTTTGTAGTACAATGTGATTGGTTTATTACATTGTAAAATTAAATCAAATTAATGAAGATTTACAGCGATTACCTTACAATTAACTTATTGACTGAAGTTTTTCCGTCGTGTTGAATCTCAATCATATAAAGTCCGCTTCTTTCTGAAGATAAATCAATTCTGTTCGTGTTAAAAGCCTCATTTACAAGCTGACCATTAATTGAGAACACTTTGATTCTGTCTACTTTTTCAACACCTGAAATGTTTATAATTCCATTTGTTGGGTTAGGATAAACAGCTATTACTTCATTTATAGCATTAATATCATCTAAACCTAATGTTGCAAGAACACCAAATTTAAAGTCATCTATTTGAAATACATCATCATTTGGATCAGCACTAGCTGCAGTTTGTGTGTCAAAAAATATTACAATCCTTGTCATATTTGTTGAGCTATGAGCTGTAGCATCAATTGTAATAGTTTGCCAATCACCTGCATTAGTATAGTTAGCCTCAGAACCTGGGTTCCATTCATGATTATTCCAATGTTCACCTCCAACTTGAAGTTTAAAGAATACTTTAGAAGCTCTTGGCCCCTTTACTTTGAATGAAAATCCTTTGTCACCAGCAGATAAATCTAACGGAGCAGAATTGTAAAATATATGCGCCCAGTCAGAAGCATTTGTACTTGACCCTGTACCATAACCATTTGCTTCATCAAAAGAAGCACCATCAGCAGCGCTCCACCCTGAATCACCATCATTAAAGTTTTCGCTGTATGATGTAATTGCACTTACAGGATTAGGAACCTCTGCGCCTAATTGAAAGACAAAATTATCAACATAAGATGTGTCTGGTTGAGCTGAAGGATCTCCGCCTCCCCAATTAAACAATACTATTTTTGAAAATTCTCCTGATGTATTATTAGCATTACAGTTACCAGGAGCACCATCACAATTAGAGAAATCTACAGTTACTGTTTGCCATTGGCCATCTCCGTTTAATGAGAATGATTTTTCAACAGTCGCACCTGTAGTTAGTTCACCTTCAAGTTTTAATAGATATCCATATTGTCCAGCGTTTGCACCATGGTCAGACCAAATATCAAAAGTTACAGTTCTGTTATTATCATCCAATTTAATTGTTGGTGAGCCAGGGGCTATGTTAACATGGATATTTTGCCAAGAGCCGTCATTATACTCTAATTTAAGTACTTTACCTTTTCCACTATTAGATGGATCATCAACTACAGACGTACTTGCGCCATTATGTGCCTCAAGCCTACTATCATTCTCATCAAAATCTTCAAAGTTTATTTGAGGAGCGGGATAATTTCCTTGATCGCCCTCTGAAGTGTAAACAACAAAGTTGCCATTATTATCAATAGCATCAATTGCTGTTAAATCAACATCAATTTGTGTTTCAACTGCAGAAACCGAAAAGTCGGTATTTGTATTTGCGTTTTTAGAAACCATATTGTCTCCACACCAACCATTTGTACCGTTATGGAATCCAACTTCAAAAGATTTAGTTGAATAAAATGGTATTGACATAGTTCCTGTAAAAACACCGTCAGTATTTGTTGTGATAGCTGTAATATTGTAACATGATGTGCCAACATTTCTAATACCATATTGACCACTGGTGTGGTCAGGATGATAACCTCTTATTGTAAAATTAACATCTACAATAGCATTTGCGGATGTAGTTGCCCAATTAGTTGTTGTATCTCTATCAAGTAAAAATAAGTCTGCAATAACAGTGTTTGCTCCAGCTTGATAAGTGAAATCACCTCCAGCGATGGCATCGCCAGAAGCCGCATTGATAGCAGTGTATCCAGAAGAAGCATCAGTGGCAATAACTTTAAAGCTGATTTCACCGGAATCTTTAGGAAGTGTAAGTGAGCCATTCCAAATTCCATCATTATCAGAATCTGAAAATGGAGATGAAACTCCTACTGATCCATTGCCTAAGCTGTAAAATAATGCTAAGACTTCTCCATTATCTACATTTGGGTATTTTGAGTTTCCATTTGCATTTATTGTGACATTTAAAACCGTATTAGGTGATGGAGTATTCCAAGCAAAAAAGTTGTCTATATACATCAAGGGGATTGAACCCTGCGGATTTGGCTCCCATTTAACTCCATTAGTCACATTCAATTCAGAAGAAGCATAGTCGGATAAATTCATTGTAATTGTTCTCCAACCTGCAGGACCTGCTGGGATAGTATAATCTACCTTTACTTCACCTGCATTTAAAAGAGCAATTCCAAATGTAGCGTCTGCAGTTAATTCAGGAGTCCATACATCAACACTCATAAATTCAAAAGTAGAAAGATCAATTGCACCCTTTGGACTAGACCCATTGGTCCAATACTGGCCAATATAGTTTGCCCCTTTGAGCTTCAACATTTTATCAGCTCCAGTTCCATCTAAATCATGTATTGATATATCTCCAGAGCTCCATCCAGCTCTTAGCTCATTATCATTCCAATCAATAGATCCAGCAAATGAATCAGAAAATATGTTTAAGACATCTGCAGAATCATTAGAAGGTGTAGGTGCTGCAGATTCAGGGGTAGCATCCCCTATAATCTCTGAGCCATCTGTAAATGTTATGTTATCATAATACCTTAAGTCATCTTTTTTGTGGGCTCCATTTCCGTAATTAACAAATAAAACAAGAAGACCCGCTTCTAGTGCTTCAACAGCGGCTCCACCTTTATCTACAGAAGTATCAATTGTGATTGTTTCCCAACCAGTTCCAGAAACAGGAAAACTAAATTCTTTAGCGCCATTAATAGTGCCTTGTTCTAATTTTAACATACCAGTGTAAGTTCCAATGTTGGGATCACCTGTGTGATCAGTCCAAACATCCAACGTTACTGTTTTACCTGGCCCAATGGAAAGTAAATTTTGACCAGCGGTAAGTTTAATTTGGGCATTTTGCCAATCTGCATTAGCATTTGAATATTGAACTTTAAGAGTTTCTCCCCTAGAACCACCTGTAGGATCTTGAACAATTGAAACATCAGGTCCATTGTCTCCCCTAACAGTCCAATCATCTCCTCCAACAGTCCATGATTCACTAAAAGTGATCGGACTTGTTTGAGCAACAGCAAAAACACCAATTGCTAAAAATGTAATAACTGAGTAAATATTTTTCATATTTAGTTTTTTAAAGATTATAAAGTTGTCAAATATATAATAAGGGGTGCAAAAAAAATAAATAAAACACTATACAATACCACTACATAATAACACTTTATTGTAATGAGTCCAATATTATATATCTGTTAAAGGCTTAAAATTAGTTATACAAATCCTTGACAATATTGTAGGCTTCTTTTTTAGAACGGTCATGTTTTACAATACCCCAATATTCCTCATTTGCAGCACCATCATAAGGCACACCCCCGCTATTAGGTGCTTCACCACCTGAGTCTTGTTGGCTTGGGTTACCAGCTTTCCACCATTCATCACTGAAAGAAAATAATGTAACGCCCATACAAACATCGCTTTTAGACAAAATACCAGATAAAATATTTTGAGTAGCTTGTGCTTGTAAATCTTCTCTTTCGATATTAGAACGCGAATCATAACTATCTGCACCTGCTTCAGAAATATAGAGTGGTTTTTCCGATAAAGCGATAAACGCCTCTATTGCTGGAATATTATTATCCCATCGATACAAATTCATTCCCCAAATATCAACGCTTGGGCAACTATTAAGTGCAATTTCAGTTGGCACTTCTCCGTGAGCGGTTGCAACAGGATGGTTGGTATCAATGGTTTTAATTTTTGTAGCAACTTCTTCCAGAGTACGATACCAATTATTTAAGTTTCCACCAAACCAATCTGGATGATAATTATTTTCATTTCCTACCTCCCACATTAATACTGCCGGATGTGTCATGTAATCCCTTACATAAGCTTCATAATTGCCATTGTAATCAACCTGCATAATTACTTTGATTCCTGCACTATGGTATGCATCCAATTCAGCTCTATCAAATATCTGAGCATAAACTCTTACTGTATTAATATTGGCTTCAACCATCATGGGGATATCTTGATGATAATTAAAGTATCCGTTGCGTCCGTAACAAATCCCCTTAATATAGTATCTATTACCATCAACAAATAATTTTTTTTGAGAAATGGTTACAATAGAAGGAGTTTCAACTTTAGGTGTAATTGTTTCATCTGGGTCATAACTTTTACTTGAACAGCTCGTGAAAAAAATGAAAAAAATGAAAAGTGAATAATTGAATTTAAATATCATTTAATTTGATTTATATATCTTAAAAATAGTACGTTGATTTCCGTGAAATACCTCTGCAAAGTTAATGTGCCCCGAAAGGGATTCATTATTAATCAGATGAGATTTTGTGTTTGGTCGGTAAATACCAATCCGCTTTCCATTAAGGTTGTAAATATTTATCCTTTTAATGGGTCTTTCTGGGGTTGATATCAACCATCCTAATCGATTGGGGAAAATAGATGTCTGTTTGGTTAAAAAGTCTTTATCGGACAGCGTAAAACTTCCTGTATTGTTCTTGTAAACACGTATGTAGTCAATTTCTAAAAAATCTTGATAAAAAGCCGGGTCAATTGCACCGGCACCCTTATTTCCACCCAAGGCAAGGTTCATGATTATAAAAAAATTCTTGTGGAAGGCATCTATGCTATTGATTGTCATTTCCCAAGCCCAAGAGTTATTAATTCTTGTTAGTAGCTTGTTTGAGGTCCACTCTAATGAATAGGTATTAAATCCTGAAGGATTAGGAATTGTAGCTTCTCTACCGTATTCAGCATGTTTCCCATTGTTTGACCAATGAGCTGTGGAAATATTTACTGACTTATTGGAAAACTGCTCAATTATATCAATTTCTCCACTAGCTGGCCATCCAACTTCTGGATTATTTGATCCTAATAACCATACCGCTGGCCAAGTTCCGGCGGTAGTCGGTAATTTGGCACGAATTTCGATTTTTCCATATTGTAAAGAAAAAAGTTGTTGGGTTTTTATACGTGCAGAAGTATACGTATTGCCGTTTTTTAAGGCCACAATGTTTAATATGCCATTTTCTACATAAACATTATCTTCAGAGTTAGTGTATGATTGAGCTTCAAAATTTCCCCAGCCTTGTGAGCCTGTGCCCAAGTCATATGTCCAATTTTTATGACAAAGTGCTCCATCTTGATCAAACTCATCTGCCCAAACAAGCTCATATTGTGAAGTAGCAGGAGAATTCCCCGTTTGATTGGATGTACATTCTGGTAATGCGTCCCCGTCTCTATAAAGTTTGATGTCATCAATGTAATAGGTAAAATCAAGCGCGCCATTTCCTACTGTGCCATTATCAAAAATTAACGTAATTCTGTCATAAACATTAGATGGAATTTGTGAAAAATCAAATACAAGGGTTTCCCATTCATTCGATTTAGTCAAGGTTTTCTCCCTAGTATAGTTGATTGAACTATTCGCTTTATTTTCAACTTTAAATAAAAGCTTTGAATTGTTTTTATGTGAATATACCTTTATTGAAAAAGTATTATTGGTAAAAAAATTCATTGCTTCATCAACATCATAATATACGCCAGCCCAACTTTTTCCAACTCCCTTAACTATACGTCCGACTTTATTAGATTGATTTAACGTGCTCTGGTGAGGATTTGTAATTGTTGAAAATGTACCCCCGTCAAAACCAAACCAAGTAGTATTTGACTCAAAGTCAATTTCTACGTTTTGTGCCTTAGCAAATACTCCAATAAAAAAAACAAGAAAAAAGAAAAATAAGTTTTTCAATAAATTCATAAAATAAATGCTTTTTAACACGTAACTTATATTAAAAGATTGGTGTTTAATTAACTAAACTCTAAAATTAGTTTTTTGAATACAAATAATACCTATACAATTTCACTACTCATATGATGGAATTTATTCAATATAATTTGTAAAAGTTAATTAAGCATTATAAGATTTATTTATTAATTTTGTTGTAAATGAGAAAAACCTATTTTTTATCGACACTTATAATTTTGTTTATTTCATGTGCAAAAGATGAGGAACCTAACGATGTTAGTTCTGCCACCACTTGGAACGGAGAAAAAGTTACATTCACAAAAATTGATGGTGCTGATCCAACGGATGAAGCTAACCAAGACCGCATTAACGCCGAGGTTTGGATTACACGGGGTAATAATGGTGGCCAAATTTATAATGCCAAAAGCGAAACAGACTCAAGTAAGTATAGCAGTCCATCTGGTACTGAGTGGTCTGTAGGCACTACAGATGATATTAGTTCATTAGTTTTTAACAACTTTAGAACAGCTGTTTCAAAACCAAAAGATGTTGTAGGAAAAGACTTGGTTTTACACTTAATTGAAGATGACATTTATTTGGATATAAAATTTACATCTTGGTCACAAAATAAGGCTGGGGGTTTCTCCTATGAACGGAGTTCTCAATAAACACTTGTTTCCTTATCTTATATAATTGATAAATTAATTCTTTGCTCAAACAGTTTTTAATTGGTTTCAGCTTGTAACCTCGCCAGGAATCGAACCTGGATCTAAAGTTTAGGAAACTTCTATTCTATCCGTTGAACTACGAGGCTAATTGAATTAAGCTAAATGCACCAAAAAAGAAAAATTGAACTAAAACCAGGTGAAATGAAAAGACGCGGTCTTTAATTTTTACTTGGGTTTGATAAACCCACTGTATGGGGAAGGCAACCAAAAACCAGCCAATATAATTTGAAAGTGGGGCTGTTATATCTGCAAATTCCCAAAAATCAAACTTCGGTGCTACGGGCTCAATGACCAAATCTATAAGTACCATGAGGAATGCGCCAAACACTGCAGCTTTTAAGGCAGATGTATCAAAAAATATTGCAGCGACAGATCCAGTAATAAAAGCTAGCATAACCCAATTGGCTCCAATTAATAATGGAACACCACCTATTTTTAGACCCAAATTATTTCCATAGACATAATCTCCAAAAATAAGTCCAAAATTTACGCCCAAAAATTCTACAGAAAAGCCTATAACAAAAGCAAACCCCGCAGCCAAAGCAACACCCCTATCCATTTGTGGTTGGTTAACAAACAACATAATAAAGGTGACAAAAAGGTTTATTGGAGTGGTTTCTAAAAACAATTCCCTATCTATGAATAGGATACCACAAAGCCCCGAAACATGAAACAACCAAATAAGTCCTACCGATATTTTGGCAGTACTTGTCACTGGAGTTAGGTAGTCTTTCATAGCGCTGGAATTAAATCACTTACAATTTTTGCTGACAATAAACATAAGGGAATCCCTCCTCCTGGATGTACACTCCCGCCACAAAAATACAAGTTTGAGATTTCACGAGAAAAATTGGGATGCCTCAAAAAAGCAGCCATTTTATCATTTGATGAGGCACCATACAATGCCCCCAAATAAGATTGCGTACGTTCCTCAATAATATCAGGTGTCATCACCCATTCTTGTTCAATAAGTGGTGCAATATCGGTATTAAGGTTGCGGTTCAGTTTGGTAATTACCCATTCACGTAACTGTTGCGCCAAAGCGGTCCAGTCTTGCCCTGTGTTGTGAGGCGCATTTATCATCACAAACCAGTTTTCTTTACCCACTGGAGCATCCGTAGAAACACTTTTGCTGCTAATATTGACATAAACCGTAGGGTCTTGATAAAGCTTTTTAGTGTTAAATATGGCAGCAAACTCAGCGGCATAATCCTCTGAAAAAAAGATGTTGTGTAAGTCGAGTTGTGGAAAGGATTCCGAAATCCCCCAATAGAAAATAACCGCAGAGCTCGAGCGGTCTTGAGAAAGGGTTTTTTCGGGCTGTTTTTGATTTGGAAGAAGCTTCCTGTACGTAGGTACTATGTCCATATTAGATACCACCAAATCGGCAGCGTGCTTTTCGTCTTTTACACGAAGACCAACTGCCTTTTTGTTTTCAATCAGAATTTCAGTCACAGGACTATTTAAACAAAAGCTAACACCTATGCGTTTGGCAAGCGCATATAACGAAGTACTGATATCACCCATTCCCTTTTTAGGAATATAAGTTCCGTAGTGCTGTTCCAAATGTTGCACCAACGTCATCATACCAGGTGTTTTATACGGATTTGAACCGTTATAGGTAGCAAAGCGGTTATAAAATTGCACCAAATGGGGTTCTTTGAGTTGGCGCGTATTTACATCATTTAAGGAATTGTCTATTTCAAATGAAAAATAATTGGCTATACCTATGAGGGTTTCCTTCCTCAAGTAGGTGTGCCATTTGTGTAGCGAATGTTCCAAAAATAAACTGCGCGTACGGTCAAATTTCTTTTTTGATTTAGACAAATAACGTTTAAGGGTAATGGCAGGAACGGCTAGTTTTTCTTCCACTTCCTCCACAAAGCGATCTGTATCTCCATAGGCTGTTAGACGTTTGCCATCTTCCCAAAAGTAACGGCAGGCAACTTCTTTCCTGGTGTATTTGAAAAAATCTGCCGGGCTTTCGCCACAAAGTGCAAACAAATCATCCACAAACTGGGGCATGGTAAACAATGAAGGGCCCGCATCAAAGCGGTAATCGCCAAGCTTAAAGGTGGATAGCTTCCCGCCCACATAGTCATTCCCTTCAAAGACCTCAACTGTATATCCCTTTTTGGTCAAACGAATAGCAGTTGCCAGTCCGGCAATACCAGCACCAATAACAATTGCTTTAGTCATGTTTCAAATGTAATGGACGCACAGCAAAGCGCGCAAATAAATCCTCTTTATACCAATTTCGCTTGCGTGTTTTTTTAACAATCGCGGCATGATGGGTGCTTTTGTAAGCAAAGTCTTTAACTTCCTCCAGACTATTCCAAAGACTAAATGTAGCCTGTTGTACAAAGGGCCACTCTCCTATGCCTTTATACCACAACACTCCTTTAGCTTGCTGTATGGCTTTGGAAGCTGCAGGCACTTCCCGCCAAAATTCCAGCAACCTTATAGGTCGTAGCGTGGCTCTTGTGATAATGCCTATTTTTTCGTCAGGTTCTAATGGCCTTTGTGATGTCTCAAATGGATTTGTTTTGCCCCAAAGACCGTGGCTTTGTAAGGTGTCTAACTGAAAATGCTTTTGGGATGCCGATTTCGTCAGATAACTTTTTATTAAGGAGCTGTTGTCCAAAAAGGCTGTTGCAGATGCCTCAGATTCCCAAACAGTAAGCAATGCATAGGTTGAAAAGTCAGGCCATAAGCTAAAACCCAAGCCAGCACCTGTTCCAAGAGTTCTGAAAAACTGTATGCCAGGTTGTTGTTGTAATTGTGGAATTGCACGTTGCATTTGTGTAAATGCCCAAAACCTGTTTTTATCATAAGAAAAAAAGCTTAAAACTACTTGTTGCTCCATGTGTTAAAGATAGGGTAAAAGCATAAATGTCAATTAACAATACCTTAAAGTTTATGTTAGTTTAAATATGTAAATTGGATCTATATTCAATCGAACTTAATTCCATGAAAATAATTTTTGTTTTTTTAGTCTTTAGCACATTAATTGGCTGCCAATCAGCAAACAATTCTGGTAATAAAGATAGTATAGTTAAGATTGTAGAAAAATACAATCTGCCTTATATCCTGGAAGAAACTTCAGGACTTGCCATACTTAATGACACCCTTTGGACCCTAAACGATTCTGGAAACGAGGCTGCGCTTTATGCCATAAGCACCAAGGGAGAACTCCTAAATAAAAGAGATACCACCAAAACAAACATTGACTGGGAAGACATGACAATTGTCAACGGCAACATGCTTGTTGCTGATATGGGAAATAATTTCGGAACCCGAAAAAACCTATACCTTTTAGAAATAGACTTAAGCAATGGAGGGGCTACCACTTTTGATTCTATTCCCTTTAATTATCCAGAACAAGATAATTTTGACTTTCAACAGAACACTCACTTTGATGCGGAAGGCATTGTCGTTGTCGAAAATAAAATCGTGGTTTTTACCAAAAATCGGAGTACACTTACTTCCGAGGTTTATGTGATTTCGCCCTCAGGAGGGCCTGCAACAAAAATGGGATCTTTGCCTGTTGGGTCGCTGATAACAGGCGCTGATTACCACCAAGAGAGTAAAACCTTGGCACTGACAGGCTATAGAAGAGACGATAACCAGTATTTATATGTGATCGACAACTTCTCACTGTCTGCCGTAGCGGATGCAAATATCTCTCAATATGATCTTGATTTTAATGGAGCACAAATTGAAGCAATAAGCATTAAAGATGCCAAAACCTTTTGGATTACATCGGAAGAAACAACAACTTACAATGCCTTCTTGGCTAAAATTAAAGTTCAATAAAGTAAACTATTTCGGTACCATTCTACAGTTGCCTATCTTAGCCAAAAAATAAGCTATGCCTAATATAATCGCCTTTGGCGCTAGTTCGAGCCAAAACTCCATCAATCGAAAACTGGCGCACTTTGCTGCCCAGCAAGTGCCCAATGCCCATATTAAATTGTTGGATTTAAACGATTATGAAATGCCACTATACAGCACCGATTGTGAAAAAGAAGGAATTCCAGAAAAGGCACGTGCCTTTAAAGCTGCGCTTCAAGCTAGTGATGGAATTGTCATTTCTTTTGCTGAGCACAACGGTGCTTACACAACCGCTTTTAAGAATATATTTGATTGGATTTCAAGACTTGAGAAACCCATTTGGTGTGGCAAACCCATGTTTTTGCTGTCTACCTCAACTGGCGTGCGTGGCGGGAAAACCGTTCTAGAACTTGCACATTTACGCCTCTCCAGAGATATGCCCAATATTCCATGCTTTGCATTGCCGTCATACAAGGAAACCTTTGATGAGGAAAAAGGAATTACTGAAGCAACGCATCTCGCTGCTTTTAATGAAGCCTTGGAAATATTCATTAAGCAATTATAGCAGCAGGCTCCCAGCCATCACAATCATGATGGCATTTTCGAAAATGGTGGCTTCGGTCATGGGAAGCTTAAGCACACTACCCAAGCAAGCACATTGAATGGCCCGCTTTTTTAGTAGGGTTTTAACTACGCCTAACGTGGTGATGCCCAAAATAATGATGGTAACCCACAACACCCAGTCTGGAACAAAATCATGAATATAGCATGCGCCCAAGGC
>MDTG01166202.1_pt1 | contig 14052 bp, 9 predicted proteins | sample 811421 | NCBI WGS metagenome assembly MDTG01 (sample SAMN05326645, study PRJNA326480) | marine metagenome | isolation source: seawater | place: Pacific Ocean: South East | collected 2011 | reverse complement strand
GCCGAGAGTGGCAGGAACTGTTGAGACGGTTGAAATAGAGTATAGAGTATAGTATAATTTAAGTAGAAGAAGAAGAAGGAGAGAGAGAGAGAGAGAGAAGAGTTTAGAGTTGTATCAAAATGTGTGTTCCGTTAGTTTTAGCAAAAAAAGAGCAGGAAGTAAAATGGGCTCGCGAGTTCTACTTTGAAAAGAGCCGAAAAAGACCAATCACAGAAGGAAGGAAAAAGGAACCCGCAATCGTGTCGTCTTCTTCTTCTTCTTCTTCACAATACTCCCGCAAACGTGATCATCTCGGTGCATGTCAGAGAAGAGATTCTCGGACATAGATTGGAAGGTAAATATATGCTCAAAATTCGAATTCGATGAATTGGAGTGATTTTGGCCGTCGCGTGTTTGGGTTCTCACGCCGTATCACCACGCGCGTTTTTCCCTTCTGCATAGAAAACCTCTAATTTCTTACCGTACTTTTGAGTGCGGAATTAAAGTCGTTACGAGCGAAAGAGGAACGCGCGAAGACGATGTGTCGAAAGAAACTCGAGAAATACGTGCAAATATGTTTGTAGAGTTTTGTTCTGGAAGAAATTTTAGAACGCGCTCCTCTTATCTCTCTCTATCGCGCGTGATTCCGAGTACGCATTTTTCTTGGAATCTGTCGCGGTGTGTCGCCGTCATCCATTCACTCAGATAGTGAATCGTAATGCAGTTATGACGGATATCGACTTTAACTCATAGGCCCACGGCTCGGGTTGATAGGAAAGCGAAGAAATAGTATTACTATTCTCGTTTAAAACGTATGTATCCGTTTGAGACTCACAAATTGAACCTCTTTCTCTCTCTTTCTTCCATACAAAACAGATTCATCAAGTACTCTCGAGTGATAAGGTTCAACGCATAAACACGCCGGTAGTACAACTCTGCTTGCGCACCACCTCACAGACAGACAACGAACACGAGAACACTCAAGTCCTCGAACTTGATAAATCAGAACTCGATACCGTCATCGCATCGTTAGAAGAAGCTAAGGAAGCACTCGCGAGATTGAACGACACGAACTCGAAGAAATAAAGAAATCTAATAAAACGAATTAGAACACACTGTAGAACAAACAACAAGCGCAATGGCCGTCACTCAAAACAACAACAAACAAGAATTAGCCGGTTTCCACAAGAAGTGCGCGTCTTTGAAGAAGGAAGGCGATCAGCTTTTTATGAAACAAGAGCACATCCGAGCCATTCAGACGTACGAGAAAGCTTTGGGTTTAGCATTAGCAGGAAGTCCAGAAAGATCTGCCCTTTTGACTTCTCAAGCGGCGTGCTGGATCCGCGAGAAGCAATTTGCACACGCCATCGCATGCTGCACGGCGGCTTTGGAGGATAACCCGAACGGAAAGGTTGCCTTAAAGCGCAGAGCTACGGCCTACGAACAGTTGGGTCAGTTTAAAGAGGCACAACACGATTTGGAAGTTGCGTGGAAGCAAGATGACGCAGATGAATCGGTCAAGGCTATGTTGGACAAAGTTCGCAGCAAAGCGAAAGCGGCGGCGAAGAAGAAGAGTGCAATCAGTGGATTGGGTGGATCGAGCTTGGAAAAGAGACCGCAGCAGTACACACGTGAGCAAATTGCCGCGGCTCAGGCGCAACAGCAAAGACAAAGAGCCTTGCAAGCGCAAGCGCAACAAAAGCTCCCAGACTTGACGATTAGATTCACGAGAGAAGGTAAGGATTCTGTGGAAGTTAAAGTACCAGTTTCCGTGACTTACACTGACTTGGTGAACCATGCGAAGAAGTCTTTTAGCTTTGAAGATGACAAAAACATCATCTTGAAGTGGTTAGATTTGGAAGACGAAATGTTAACCTTGACCTCTAGAGCGGACTTGAGATTTGCGTTGACAACCTTTGCAAATGCAGAAGATTACAAGAAATCCCAAGAAAGCAAAGTTAAGGATGGATCGAACCCAGAACTTCCGGTAATTGAGCTTCGAGTCCACGATTCTGAGGGACAGGTGTCTGAAACTAAGGAGAACGTACAACCAGAAGAGTTGGCGACTGAGGATGAACAGGCCGAAGACGTCATTGAAATCGACGAGTGGTTGTTGTCATTTGCTGCATTGTTCAGAAAGACATTGAGCGAAGCGCCCCCAAAAGGATCGTTAGACTTGAGAGAAATTGGCTTGGAGAAGTGCTGTGAAACTTTGGAGAAGGCTGTTGGTTCGCCCGAGGCAAAGACTTTGTTGGCTGCCGCCGCGGACAAGTTCCAAGAGGCAGCGACAGCGGCTATGTTCAACTGGGGTAACGTTCATGTCTGTGCAGGTCGTAAAATCATCGAAGTGGCAGTTTCGAAGAGAAAAGCGGAGAAAGAAGGTGGAGAAAACAAAAACGAAGAAAACGAAAACGAAGACGGAGATTACGCCAACATTAAGCAAGACTTGCCAGAACTCGATGCAGAGTTTGACAAAGCCGTCGCTTTGTTCCAAAAGGCTCTCAACATCAAGGATGACTTTTTTGAAGCATCTATTGCATGGGGTCAGCAAGCATTTGAGAGAGCAAAGATTCACGCGAACATTGCCAAAAAGGAATCAGATAAAAAGGAAAAGCAAAGGTTGGAGAAAGAAGCGGACAAGATGTTCGATTTGGCGATTCAAAAGTTTGACGAATCCATGAAGATGCTCAGCCCAGAACAACGAGACGTTGTTTTAGTCGAGGGGTCCGAGGAAACCAGCGGCGTCAAGGCGCAGATTTTAGTTCTCTGGGGCAACATATTGTACGAGCGATCGAGCGTCAAGTTTCTCCGAAACGATAAGAGCTGGAAGAAAGACACGGAGGATTCCGTTGTCAAGTTTAACGAAGCTGCGTGTGCGAAAGGAGACATCGTAAGAGCGCTTCAGAATCACATTTCCAAGGAGTGGGAAGATGAAGAGAAAGCTAAGAAAGAGGCTGGCGCGGCGTAAATAAGTAAAATCGAAATTAGCATGTAAGTGAAAATAGTGTTGCAAACAACAGTCTCAAATAACCGGAAGGTATAATATCCAAATATAATCTTAACGTAGAATTACAACGGCAGTAGTATATACTTGCTTACGAAAACACACGCACACACACATAAATTAAGGTATTTTCTTAATCATTACGCCTCTGTAGGCACATTTGAGATCACCAAATCGTTCATTTCTGGCACACTCTTGATGACCAACCCGTGCTCGTTCGCCAAATGCAACGCGCAAATAAACGCCATGTGTACTGAGATATCCTCCAACCGTCCAGCAGGGTTCTGTTCTGGAAACTGACTTATGATTTCGTGAAACGAATGCTTCTGCTCTACTGTTTCATTTTCTTCCTCTAAGTCTTTCCAGATTGTTTGTTTCAACGCACGGATGTCGACAACTTTCGTTGTTCTCGCGTAGTTCACTTCTATTTTCTCAACTTTTCGAGGCGCATCAACCAAACCGTTATCACCATCGTCATTCCATCCACCAGCAGCGCCGACGAGTTCATTTCCATCCTCATCTCTTTGAATGTTGTCGTCCTCGTCGTTGAAACCACCACCAAAGTCGCCACCGCTGAACTCGTCATCATTGTTCGCAATGAAGAGGTTGTTGTCGTCGTCGTGGAAGTTAATCTCCGAACGCACGGCGGTTCGTTTTGGTGCCATCACTGTGTTCACAAATTGAGGTTTCAAGAACAACTTGATCAAGTCTTCAGCCTCATAGCCTAAATCTGGAGGTAACAATGTATCGCTCGTTGTCAACTCAGATTTCAAAAGTAAATCGTTCGGATCTTCCGCCATATCGAAACGCTTATCATCCAATTCTGGCAAGTTTTCAAAATCGTACGTTAAGTCTCTCTCTCCTTTCTTCTTCTTCTCTTTATTGTCAGCGGTGGAAACTTTGATCGGTTCACCATTTTCATCGTATTTCGTGACTTGCGAGGTCGATGCCGTGCTCGTCTTCTTGAAATGCCAATGCGACGGTCCCGCCCAGGCGTGCTTCCCACCAATAGCGACGTTCGCGACCCAATCCAAAGATCCTGTATCTGTGGTGAGGTTGTTCTCATAATCGTCTTCTTCGTCGTTACCGAGACGCCCCCAATCGTTCTCGTCATCGTTGTTGCCAAACCCACCCGCTCCATCGCCGAGTCCCCAATCTTCTTCCTCGACATCGACGTTGAAACCGACATCACCATTACCACCACTGGGAACGTTATCTTCGTCATCTTCGTCGTATTCCGCGAACGTGATTGCGTCTTGGTCGGACGCTCCGCCAAAGAAGTCATCACTGCCTTCGGCGGTAGTTGCATTTGATGAAGTCGTCGCCCCGCCACCCATATTCTCACTTCCAGGTTTGTTATACGGAATACCAGTCACATCCGCGAGCATTTCATGCACGACATCAATCGACGGCGTAATTCTCGTTCGCGTTTGTCCAATGGCAAACGCATTGGCAATCTCTTTTGACATTTGCGACAAATTGAGCGTCCCGGCTCCGCCTTCCAACTCGTCGCCTCGCGTGTAATCCGGAACCTCCTCCGAATCAAAGCAAATATTGCATCCTTTATGCACGGCCAAGTTGTTTAACAATAGACCACTCGCTCCACCTTCGTCGAACATAGACGAGGTTTTCTTGAACAAAGGATCCACGTGCACGACGTCGTCCATGACTTTCATTGTGTGATTTTCCGGATTTTCTAACGTGACCACGTTCGATGATCTCGTCGATTGTTTCTTTTGCTTCGGAATCGGGTTCCCATCTTCGTCGAATTCGTCCGCACCATCACCGGAACCTCGTCTCGGATCATCCAAATTCTCTTCGTCTTCCCCGTTGCCCCCGGATGCGTTCGATATCCCACCAAGCATACGAAACGTCTCCGAGTGAAACGAATCAACTCTCGAGGCGTAAATCTTTACTCCAGCCTCTAAAGTACACGATGCTTTTTGAAAGTTCGTGTTATCGTCCTCGTCTTTCTCGTTCTTGACGATATCCGAAATGTGATCGATTAACGCCAACGACCACGTATTCTTTGCGTTGATTTTGTTCTCCGAGGCTAATTTGATACAGTTGGCGTACAAATTCATAACCGCGTCTTGCGTCAACTTTGGTTTGTTCACTGCGGTTGCACCAGTCATCGCTGCTTTCTTGTTTTGCTGGTGTTTCTCTTGAACTTTCGAAGAGACGTTTTCTTTCACGTTCTCGTTGACAACATCATCATCTTCTTCTTCATCACCCTCTTCATTTGAAGACGGGGAAGATACATTAGCGACATCAATATCCTCCAACTGCTTCTCCACGTTCTTACTCAACTCTCTCCGGAACGCAGAAACCGTTTGTCTCTTCTTCATAGACTGTTGCCTCTCCAAAGTGTCGTCGTTCGGGGATAACAAGCCCACCACTGCTAAAGGGGATTTTAACGGCGTTTTGGATTTCCCCCTGGAAGCACTCGTGTTCTTGTTCTTGAAATTCGTCGGCGTGTTCTCATCGTGACTCTCGCCTCTGTTCGGCGTTAACAGCGCCTCCACGGCCGGCGACGCTGGCGTTCTCATTTTGCAGACGCTAGTATCGAGCGAGGACGTCGTGCACCGTTTGCGCGCTATTATTATGACGCGAGCGCGAGCCGTTCTTCGTTTTTATTCTTTCAAGATGCGTGTCGTCCAATTTTCCCCCAAACAGAAAAAGTCTTCCATCTCTTCTTTCTCCTTCTTTCCCCTTTTCATTTTTTTTTTCAAAATGGAGGTTCTAAAACCTAAATTTTTTCACCTCCTTTCTCACTCGAGGGGAGTGCTCACATTCCTTTTTCCCTTTTTTCTTTTCTTCCTTTCTTTTTTCTTTTTTTCTCGCGCCATTTTTAAATTCTTTCTCTTCTGCCTTTCTCTCTCTCTCTCTCTCTCTCTCTCTCTCTCGCGCGCGCGCACTTATCAATCTCCGAGGAACGAAAAGAAGAGCCGCCCTTCGTCCCGGTGAGCGAGCGAGACCCGTCATGAACATCGGCGACGACGAGTGGGACGACGAACTCTTCGAAGATCCCGTCGTATTCTCAACCGCCGAGAAGCGATTGTCGGAAAGAGACAACGCGAATAATGCCTTCATGACGAAGAAGCAGAAGAGAGAATACGAGGACGCGCTGACGACGACGGATGGTAACAAAACGTTCATAGAGTCATCTTCTCCTCTGCATAAAACGAAACGCGCGATGGAATTTGCCTCGCAACCTTCCGCGAAGAAGATGAGCCAACAAGAGAAGGAGAACCAACAACAAAAGCAAGATGCAAACGCAAAGACGACAACTCTAAAAGAAACGTTAGAAAAGTATTACGGGTACTCGAATTTTCGTCCAGGCCAGAAGGAAGTCATCGAAGCTGCGATGAAAGGAAGAGACACGTGCGTGTTTTGGTCTACCGGGAGTGGGAAATCTATGGCGTATCAAATTCCCGCGCTGCACGAAGGCGGGAAAATGTCCATCGTCGTGTCGCCGTTGATTTCCTTGATGCAAGATCAAGTGACGGCGTTGAATAATACGGTTGGTAATAGTATTGATCGAGATGGTGGGAAGACCGATATCGCCTGTTTTCTCGGGTCCGGGCAAATTGATAAGACGGTGGAAGAACGCGTGTTTCGAGGTGAGTATAAGATTGTGTTCGTGACGCCGGAGAAGATTTCGTTTAGAGACGATGAGTTTTCTTCTTCTACGACTTCTTCTTCTGTGTTTATGCAGAGATTACAATCATTAAAGACTATGAACAAAATCGGGTTAATCGCCATCGACGAAGCGCATTGTATCTCTCAATGGGGACACGATTTCCGAGTGAGTTACAAACGGTTGGCAGTGTTGAGAGATCAACTTCCCGGGATTCCAATCATGGCGTTGACGGCGACGGCAGTGAAGCACGTTCGCGAGGACATTTCAAAAACCCTGAAATTAAATAATCCTCACATCGCCACAAACTCGGTGGATAGACCAAACTTGCGCATTCAATGTCATCGAAAAGTTGATTTTAGCAACGATTTGAATTACGTTGTATCTCAGATTACAGCGATTAGAGAAAAACAACAACAACAACAACATCAACAACGCACTTTACCAGCTTCTTTATCGAAACCAAAGTATGAATCCTCTATTATCTATTGTGCGACTATCGCGGAGGTTGTCAAGTTAACCGGCGCTTTGCAACAAAGAATTGGCATGGAAAACGTCGCTATGTATCACGGCTCGATGAATCCTCAGGACAGAAACGACGCACACATGCGCTTCTTATCATCCGAGTGTAGAGTTGTCGTTGCAACGACCGCATTTGGTATGGGTATCGATAAAGCCGATGTTCGTGCGGTTATTCACATGGGTGCCCCGAAAACGATGGAAGAGTATTACCAGCAAATCGGGAGAGCTGGAAGAGATGGTGCGGCTTCAAATGTCTCCATGTTGTTTTCCGATTCAGATTTTTCCAAGTATTCTGGGGACTTTTACACCAAAGGATTAACTAAGGAGTCCTTACAAACACAATTAAACTCGACGGAAAAGTTGAAACAATACGCGATTGAACGAGAAAAGTGTCGTCGTGCGATGATTCTTGAACACTTTGACGAGACGCCTCAATTTGGCTCGCGATGTGGCACTTGCGATAACTGCATCAGGTGCAAAACGATCAAAGCGGACGATTTACAGAGAAACTTATTAAACGAAGTCATGCCTGTCTTGTTGACATTGAAATATTCCGTGACAGGAAGCTTACCGATGGGAAAGTTGATCGACGCTGTTCTCGGCAAAACGCCAAAGAAGGGGGGCGAAGTCGTTTTACAACACCAATGGCAAAGGTTTCAGATTGACGAGGCGAAGAAGAGAGCGGATAAAAACTCAAGGAATCAGCAGTTTTACAAGGAAGTTCTTGGTATTTTAGTGCGAGCGAACTATGTTAACGAAAAGAAACTAAGAGGTGCGTACGGATCCTGGAACGTCTACTCGCTTTCGCCAAAAGCGCGCATGGAGTTGTTTGGTGGTTACAACGACTCGTCGTCGCCTACTACTACTACTAAAGAGATGATTTTGCCCGTCCCTCAAGCGTTGTTAGACTCGGAGAAGGCCCTAAAGGAGAAGATCGAAGCGACGAAAAAAGAGTTGGTTTCTGCCGGCGTGGATGTGTCGACCATCCCGGAGGAGGAATTTTTACTGCAACAAAACGGCACCAACTCCGAAATTGTTACCGCAGAGTTACAATGGTTGCGTCAAATCAAATACTATCGAACGAGTGGGCAAGAATCCAGAGCGAATGGACATTTGGAGTTGTTGCGTAGAATTGAATCCTGGAGAGACGAACGGGCAAAAGTTCTCCGATTGGCGCCAGCGAATGTGCTGGCGCAGCATCTGTGCAAGAAAATCGCATATGCGAAACCGTCGACCATGGAAGCTTTACGAGCAGTTGGCGTTCGCGTTTCCGGCCTGGAAAATTTGTGCGCTTTGATACAAAAGAGTGTGACGGAGTTGGGACTAGTCATTTCTACTGAAGCTGCGAATACCCCAAGAGGGACGATGCATGTGCAACTCTTAACGCTAGATACAATCACGCCCAAAACGCCTTGGAAACTCGCGGAATACCGACCGAAGAAAGGAAGCGGAGGAACAATGGTTCCGCCTAACTGGGAACAATCCTACAACCGATTCCAAAAAGGTGAGCACGTGGAAGCGATTGCCATGACACAGAGCAATGGAAAGACCATCCAACCGGCCACAGTCCTTTCCCACTTATTCGAAGCTCTCACGCACGGTAAAAAGTTGGACTTTTCTCGAGCGATAAGCTCGTTTCCGGAATACATGAATAACAAACTTTCCAAATCCGATTGCGACGAGTTGGAAAGGGCGAGTGTTACGACCAACATTGACGTCATCGAGAGAAAAAATTTCTTTGCGAAAGATTTCATAAAACCCTTGGTTTCGCATGACGTGGAGAAAGCCCCGAACGAGAAGACATTTTTCGAGAAGGAGAAAGAGGCGAGTTGGTACCCGAAAATACGAGTGTGGACGGCACTGAAACGGTGCGGTGTAATCTAAATAATGAAAAACAAATTGTACCTACTAGGTAAACTCTAAATGCTGCTATTCTTTTATTTATTCTTCTCCTTTTTCTCTCTTTTGCTAGAAGTGTAGACCAAAAACACATTAAAAAGTACTTGGACGCAATTGATGTACAGAATTCGATCTTCCGTGGAGACAAACTTAAAGGAAAAGAAATGGAAGAGCGGCCAAAAACTCCAGTTTACTTTCAAAGCCGAGAATAAATCATTCTCTATTTTCTTCGTCAAACTCGGTTTCGTTTCTGAAGCATCGAACGCCAAATCGAAAGCGAACAGCATGCTGATTAAACATGGTGCCCAAAAAATTTGATCCGCGAATACTTTTGTCGCCACCGCGATGCCACTCGTTGGATTTTCAATGAATATGAAATTGTCGAGTAAAGAATACCAAGTCGAGGATGCTGGACCGTACAACAAAAATCCAAAAGCAGCAAAACGGAGAGTTCGAGGTGCCACAAACGAACCCCTACTTCCTTCTTTGTCTCCTCTTCCTCCTGCTCCTACCAAAGTCAACCCTTGCGCTACGATGTCTGCGATACCAAATCCCACGAATGATGTCAGTGACTTCACCAACAAAGGTGATTGATTTAGAATCAAGTCGTACTTGTCCAAGAAAGAGGAGGAAGCTTGAGCAATAGTCCTTCTCCTCTTTTTAAAACACATTCCCCTCTTTGGGGAGGAGGAGGAGGAACAAGGAGACCTTATGCTTACATGCACCATCATCATTGTCATCGTCATCACACTCACAACTGAGTCCGCGGTTTGACAAACTGCCACGTGTCTTTCTCCACGTCTTTTAAAATCTCTCTCAACTCGCCTAAAGTAGCTTCGTTCGTAGCGGTTATATCTTCTTCTCTCTTCTTTTCCATCGAAATCAAAGTCGAATGCGGTGAGGTATAGTTCGAATCCTTTTCCTTCCCAGAACTGCTCTTCTTTTCTTTCCCGCCTTGTCCCGTGTTCGACATGCAGTCCCTTGAGCCCAAGCAAAAAAGCTATTTCTTACTATCACAACACTCTTCGTCGATGAATACAAACAACTTTGTGGAAATGAAGAAATTAGAGAGGATTTTCTCCCCTAGTCCCTTCCCCTAAAGGTAAAATTTTCATTTTCTGCCAATTTACAAAGATTTAATAGGAATACATTACAAATCCCAGAATTCAAATTATTATTGCAAATATATAAAGATTCATTTGGATTTATTTGGTGATTTGTATGCATTAAAAAATATTTTCTGGAATTTACGAAATAAATAGTTTCCAAAATTGAATTATTATTGTATTAAAGCATATAATGTCTCCATTTTTTGAATTATGAACTAATAAATAATTAAATTAAAAATAATATTAAAAACTACTTTCAATACTAGGATATCTTCTTTTAATTAAAAATATTAAAAACAATATAAAAAATAATTTAAGGGAAATAAAAAATATTTTTTCTTCCCTATATGTTGTTATTAATTCTCTATCATTCTAAGAAGTGTTTAAAATAAATTAGCGTGTTTACTAGAATATTTTATCGGGTTGAACGGGGATTAAATGATGAATTGAGGTGATCGAAAAAATTGAGAAGGAAAAGAGTATTTTTTTGAGATTTCCTTTATTATTGCCCAACACCTTAATAAATCACCTACGAAAATGAGTGGAACAGAAATCCGTGCAGGTGTACACGCGCCTCACGAAGACGCAGCAAAATCTTCGGTAGACTATCCGGCAATAAAAGTTAGACATGCGTCGTACGAAAAAATTGAAAAGAGAGCGTTGATCCATCAACAAGATAGTGGAGATATCACGAAGGATTTCTTGGTACGAAGTATTTTTGTTTTCCGAAACGTTTTACCTAAACAGTTTTAAAACAACACAGAAATATGACGAGGTACCGCAAATTACAAACTTTTCGCGTAGTTCAATGCCTGCAGGGCAATGTGTCGATAGACACGTACACGAATCAAAGTATGAAATCTTTGAAGTGCTCTCGGGAAGCGGTGAATTTTGCGTTTGGGAAATCGGTGCCGGTGAGAATGCGAAACCGAGAGAAACCGTTCGTCTTGAAAAAGATGTCGTCATCACGGTTGGGCCTAAAGAGCCGCACTCGATGCGAGCGTTAGAAGATAGCGATGGGCCTTTAGTTATGACGTATATTGGAATAGTAGCACCAGAGAAATAATGATGTAGTTATATAAAAAACTAATTAGCGTCTAAAATCTAAACGCATTACGGGCCGGTCACCGGTCTCCACGGGTACGTTTCATTCCATATTCTCCCGTGACGGTCTATATGCGGGAAAGAGAAGGATAAATCGTACCAGATGTGTCCTGGATGGGCGTGTTTGCAGCACCAAATCGAACAATAGTTAATTATCTTGTTCTCAAACTCCTTCTTGACGTTTGGATCAACGAAATAATCCAACTTCTTCGTGCTGAACTTTTCCATCAACTTCTTTCCGTCAAACTTCAAAACCTTGTGTTTAAGGCTTAAGCGGATATCGTCTAATGCTTGAAGAACCTTCACATCAGTAAATTCATCTAATGGTATGCTTTTCAGTTTATCCGTGGCATCAAAAACGCCATTCTTCACCGAAGCAGGCGTTCTTGGATTTTCCAAAATGCTATACTCGCGAAACGGTTCGTTCTTTCTTACCCACGTCTCCAACTCGAGAATGTGGTCAGCTGGACACTTGTATGGCAGCTGTAACTGTGAACCAGGGATGGTGCCTCTGTGAGGTGCCCACCATCGGTCCATGCCGCACCAAAACTCCGGTAAGATCAACGTCCGTTTCAAACTGTTCGCGAGCATCAAAGCACCTCTGACTTGTGACAACTGATGATTGACCAAATCGAAGTGCTTCTCTGGTGTCTCTTTCGCGGCGCTTAATAAATCTTCTGGAACGTCTAGATCAATCATCAGCATTCCCCCTTCCGGGTCGTAATACTCCGGAGCGTCGTACCACAATTTGAACTCTCGCAATCGGTGTCTTTTGCCTTCTGTTCCGGAAAATTGAAACGTCGCGTGGACGACATACGGTTCCAACTTCTTCTTCTCGTACATTCGTTGAACGAAAAACGTGTGTCCAGAGGCAAACGTGGCGACGGGCAAAACACCAAACTTTAATCCATCGTATCCTTCGAAGCTATGGTCGGAAAAGGTTTTACCTCTGTTTCTGCGCATTAAATCGTTAAATGCGTTTTGGTCCCATATATTCTCGTCCTTCTCTAAAACGTGCACCCACTCTTTCGCAAGCGCTTTCGCGGATTTGCGGAGAAGCATGATGCCAATGTTTGCCACACCAGTCGTAGTGCGCTCTAAAGACCATTCGGTTTCCGCGAAATCCGATAAAGAATCCGAACTAGTCAAGACGTCTACTTCGGGAAACTTGCGAATGAACGGTAACGGATTTTTCATCCACGCAGTGTCTACGTCGGAAACTAAAATATCAAATCCCATCTTTGTAAATAAGTGAATCAACTCGATCTTCTTGCGTCCCATTTGATGGAAGTTTTTGGATCCCCACCCAAAATCAGCTGTGGTCAAACCACTTTGCATCGCAAATGTCGGCACTCTGTCATCGATTAAGCGTACTAATAATTCGTTATCCATCGCACCGACGAGGAAATTATTCATCCCGCAGTCGCGAATGTGTTTCACCCAGTTCTTGACGAAATCGTAATAGTGATTGTTCGCCCACGTGACCATGACGATGTTTTCGTGCGAGTATCTTTCGGCTAACGCTTCGTTCAATTGGTTATCTTCTGGACGTTTAGAAATAGGTGCGACATATTCATTTTCGGGCATGTTCTTGTGGTGATCGTCCTCTTTAGCCCCTGTTTCTCGTGGCGCAACTACGATTTGCTCTTCGTGGAAAATGCCCGCTTTGGCGTCTTCTTCTGGTACCGATTCGGCGAGACGCCCTTTGACCACAGGACTTGAAAGTTTTTCCTCTTCTTTTTCCTTCTCCTGCTTTGCCGCCTCATTTTGTTGTTCCGACTTTTTGCTAAACTTTGACCAGTCTATTTCTTCTCCTTTACCTATTTTCAATGGTGCCTTTGTAGTACCACTGCTACTACTATTACTACTACTAGGAGCGGGAACATCTACAACGGGAGTGCTGATCGTCATCTTATCAACATCATCGATGAGCGCGACAGAATTTTTCGCCGCCTCGGCGATAATTTCCTTCGCCTTCTCCTCTTCACTTTTTTGTGGTTCTTCCGTCGCTACTTTTACTTCTCCTTTCTTTTCCAGCTTCTCTTGCTTTGCTTCTTCTTCCAAAGCGATATCTTCCAACTCTTGAATGATTTCCTCCTCGGGCGACTTTTCCTCCTCCTCCGCACTCAAAAACGAGAGCTGTTCCTTTGTCGGTTCTTCCGCTCTCCCGGGTTCCTTTTCTTCTTCTTTCTGATCCTTTTCCTTCTTCTCCGTCGTCGGCGGTGAACAATTCTCCCCATCACATCCTGTGTATGGTCTTTGCGACCAAGCGCCGTCCGGACCTTCGCCTCGCAACCGTTTCTCGTCTCTCAGTTTCCACTCCTTATCTATATTCGTGTGCATGTGAAGTAAAACCGCGTCTCGAGTTTCTTTTTGACCCATCAAATCCATCAGTAAATCCGATTCGTCCTCTTTCGATAGCGTCACGTCCTCCAAAAACGCTCGCGAGACGCGTTCTTTCAGTGTGCCTTTCGAGAGATAATCGTACTCGTCGCTCATTTCACTCTCTCGATACGAGTCGTCCTCGTCTTTCAACTCGACCCATGCGGTTGGCGTGTTCTCGCGAGCATTCCTCTTCCTCTTCCCTCCCTTGAGGAGGTTAAACGGCGCGCCGTTGTTCGTCTCGCGAGTCCTCGTCGATGCGGTAAAAACAACGACCGACATCGCGGCAACACAGAGCAGCGCCATCTGTCTGACGCGTCGTCGTCGCGTTTGGACGATTGGAAGATTCCCCCCCGCGGCAGCGGAGGACGCGCCGCCGCCGCCGCTCGTGGTCAAAATTCGGTCGTCGCCGT
>MDTG01205182.1_pt1 | contig 14053 bp, 13 predicted proteins | sample 811421 | NCBI WGS metagenome assembly MDTG01 (sample SAMN05326645, study PRJNA326480) | marine metagenome | isolation source: seawater | place: Pacific Ocean: South East | collected 2011 | reverse complement strand
CATCAAGGTCGGCGCCCGCTCTGACGGAACGTACAAACGCCCTATCGGTCCCGACAAACGCGAACACGGCGTCCTGGAAATTAAATCGCCGTACTTTAAGGTGCACGAGACCGTCACGCCGTACCATTTGGCCCAGCTCACGCTCGAAATGAAATGTTACAAACGACGCCATGCTTTGTTTGTCAGTCATTTGCATCGCGAAGGCGTGGAAGAGATGATGATGGTGTTTTCAGTGCATTGGGACGATGCATTGTGGTCGTCTGCCGAAACATTGTTTGCGGCGCTCAACAGCGGCGCGGATGTGTATGAAACGTTTTGCGCGTACAATGAATGGGCGACGGAATGGATAGCGGACAAACAAAATGTCCAACTCACATACTTTAGTGCGGAGCCAGCTCAAAAAAATTAAAGACTTAATTCGTACGGTTTACAATGTTCTAATTCGTCTTCCACGCCGCCGACATCAGACCCCATGTATATTTTCAACCACGACGAATGTGTTACCAACGCAATCCTATGCTCCGGACGTAAGCGGAGACGCCTTCGAATCTCATCACATTGTAGTTCCACCAACATATCCGGGTCGACCGTGCCAAATGTCTCGTCTTCTTCGGTTTGCAAGTTAGTAAAACTAATATGTGGAAACAAGAATTGCAAAGACGTGCGCGCGGAACGTTTGTTGCAGAGTTCCCCGGCTTGAGGATATTCTTTGAGACATTCGAGGGCAACTTTCGGCGTATTCGGAAACATCAGCTCGGCCGTTTGTAATGCGCGCATCAACGGTGAGACCAATACCAGTTCGACGGGGAGGCCGCGGTTTTGAACAGCTTGTACCATCCCCGTTGACGTCAGCGACGTGTCTTGCCACTCGGTATACGCCTTCTCGCCCATGACAGGGTGCAGGACATTGTGCCACGCCTCCCCATGGCGAATACCGTACACTTTTTTTTGGAGGATGATACGCAAGGGTTCTTTTATGGCACGAGCTAGGGCTGCCATCGTTGTACACACAATGCTACATATTTGTAGTGTTAAATAATCGAATCATATTATATTTTACGCATTCGTTTCGCACTGCCAGTGGCTTGCACCACCGACGAACGTCCGCGCTTTTGCACGACACGCGTATGATTGTTGTACACAGACGTGTCCCGGTGTTGTTCCGGTTCGTGTGTAATGAAATAACACGTTCTTGCTTCGTCTTCGTCGCACCATTCGCGCAACGCCTGTTGCACTGCGCGAATGCCCGCTTTGTCCATCGAGGTACACGCCTCGTCCATCACCAACAACGGAAACGTGTATGGGGACATTTCGCGCCATGCCATAAACGACGCCAACTGGGCACGACGCCATTGACCACCCGACATCACACCCTTGAAATCACACTGGACGGTACGCTTGAGACGTTCTTTCTCGTCGAACGACGCTTCCAGACGAATATCGTCGGTATTATACAGACGCCGGAGCCAGTGTGTGGTCGCCGCTGACAATTTTTGTACTGTGTATTCCATAGCATGGGTTTGAATGCCGCGGGGACCCGTCCAGGACAAAATAGTGGTCCACATCTCGACTTGCGTCCGACCTTCCGAGACTTGACGCTCGAGCTCGTCGACCTCTGTCATGCGCTTCTGCAAACGTGTGGCATTGGTTTCCCACGAACGCTGATGGGGACAGGTTTGACCACGCACCATGTGCAGATTACGCCGAGCCATCTCAAGCGCCCGCTGCGCCTCGTCGGCCACAGCTTTGGCCGCGTCATACATCCTACGCTGCGCCCGACGCATGGACGCCCGTTGCAACTGGTTACGATACTGCTCTTCCATCGGCTGCAAAGCGGCTTTGGCTTTGGTATACTCGTCGCTCAACCGCAAGTACGACCTGGCGAGTTCGAGGTTCGTCTGTGTCGCTGTAATTTGCGCATGCTTGACTTGCAATTCGCTGAGCGTGTGTTGAGCATCGGAGACGGCTTTGTTGGCGGCGGTGGCGTGGCCGCGTGCCGCTTCGACCGCGGTTTTCAATTCACGCAAATGCTCTTGCCAGCCTTCGCCACGTTCAAAAGGACGGTTGCACGCGTTGCAGATGCCAGCGGTTTGAAATTCGGCCAGCGTATTTTTCTTTTGTTGCAACATGGCTTTGCGCGATTGATGGGCGACCATCGCACGATTGACGGCCGATTTGGCGCCGTCCAGGTTGGGCAGAGTCTCTTCAGATTCGTACGTCTTTAAATCGTCGACGGTCAATTCGACAATACGCGTGGACCAAGGCGGTGTCATCTTTTCCAGGGTATTGTCGATACGTCCATGTAGCCGCGCGCATTGTGTTCGTAGCGCGTCCACCGTGTTTTGGTCGGATGCCAGTGCCGCCTCATCGTCTTGTGTATCGTCGAGCGGCGGTACTTGAGACAAGGCACGTTGCAAGATACCTTCGGCGCTTTCGACTTCTTTGGCACTGGTGCGTAAGAGAGCTTCTTGATTGGTATGCCACAAGGACGTCAATTGTTGTAGTTCCAGATGCACGTCGTTCAAATCCGAACACGATTGTTGTGCGTATTGTAAGTCGTGTTGCCCCGATTGGACCGCCTCTTTGGCATCTCGATGTTGGAGTTTGCACCATACGTACAACGATTCCCATCCTTCCATCTGCGTCAGCTCGTGCAATTCGCGTTTGGCTTGAATGTCGTTGGCGTCAATCCAGCGTGTCACCGATTGTTGACTCCAGACAGAATGTCTTAACAGCCAGTGATGCAAGCCGGCGGCGGCCATGTCACACAGACCGAATATCTCAGACGCAATCGCGCGTTGGGTGCCGGAAATCGTCGACCGGGTACGGCACACGGCGTCGATTTCAAACGTCAGCGTATGCTTGCGTTTCGGACCGCCGGTCAACACGCGCGTGACCGACCAGGGCATTTGATTGACTTGACCATGTACGGTCACGGACGCGCGTCCTGCCGCGGCGTTGACAATGGACGCATCGGAAAAGGGCAGGGAGGCACGGCCGTCGACCATACCGGTACAGGCCCAAAGCCAGGCACCGGCAGTGACCAAAGATTTCCCGGCACCATTGGACAATTCTTTGGATTCGCATTCGCCAGACACGAGCGTAAACCCTTCGTGTGTGAGGGACATGTGCACGGCACCTTCAAACGGTCCAAACCCCTCTAGAGTCATTCGTTGGGGCCGAACATCGCGTGCCCCCTTGATACTCTTGTTCCATTTTTCCGGATGTTTCTGCGTCCAGGCGACGACCGTTTGCCAAGCGTCGGACGATTTGTCAATCTTTTGCCGATCGCCATACGACTGAAGCAAGTCGATGGGCGTGGTCACCGTGGTCGTGTCCAAGCGTGTTTTGACGGGCGCGACTGTACGCCGAACAGTGATGTCGACCCCTTTGGTTTGCAATTCGCCGACCAACGCGGCGGTGGCCATTGAACCCTCGGTAACCACAACACGGTCGTGGGGCCGGAGTTTACTGGCGTGGGTCAACAATTGATTCGCCGTCCACTTGTATTGACGGCGTCCAATGTCCAACGGAATCGTTTCGGTGATGCGCCACGATGTCGGGTCAAGCACACACAGCGACTTTTCATCTTCCGCTTCCGAGAGAGACAATTGGTACGGCGAGCCGAGGTACTGAATGTTGCCGTGATGCTGGGGCGTGTGGTAGTGGCCCGAATACACGGGGACGTCTTTTGGAAACACGGCTTCGGTCACGCCTTCGGTCGATACGCGCGATTTGTTCATCTTGAATCCAATAATATCAAAGTGACCAAAGATGACCGAAACGTCGGCGTGTTCGCGCAAAATGCGTTCAATCTCGCTCGGCGAACGACGCCACGGTACCCACAATTGACCGTTGACCAGCGTGGGTTCGTCGAGCACTTGAATATTGGCATTGGCGTATTTGAACGGTGTGAGCCCGTGTTCGGTTTCAGAGGCGTCAAAATAATCGTGGTTGCCGGGAATCATAATCATGGGCACGCGCCATTCGGTTTCAAAAAAGCGAAGCAATTCGTTTAAAATGTCGACGGGGAGTGTGCCTTTGTTGTACACGTGGTCGAAAAAGTCGCCCAAGAATCCGACCGGTACGTTGCGCGATTCGGCTTCGGTGTGGACGCGGCGCAAGACTTCAAAACATGTGTCGAGGGTTCTCGGACTTAGATGCAAATCCGAAAACAAGAGCATTCTGTTGTTAGAGATAGAATGACATAAATACAGTCTTTACTTATGTGAAAACTATACTACAAAAGTGTCCAAGGGTATTCCTTACCGTATAGTATTGAACGTATATCTCATATGCGACTGTGTTTTAAAAAACGAAGTCCTAATTAATTCAAAACACCTTGCTTTATTTAAAACACCTTTACCATTCCCAATCATTATTAAAACAATGTCGACACCCACCATCGAAATCGTCTTTAATATCGCGAACGGCTCAACAGGCGCTTTAATGTCTCGTGGGCGCGGCTCGCGCCCACTCAAGGAATGCGCCCACTGTCACACGTGGTCCGGAAACGCAAGCAAGGCATGCAAGTCGTGCAAACGCACATTTCCTGCCAAAACGACGACTAGACGACTCAAACGGCGAAAGACACGTCAAGGCATCTCGCTCAAGATTTGTGACAAATGCGGTACCATGGCCAATTCAAACAATCAGCGCATCTGTAAGAACGCTGGCTGTGGCCACGACTTCTCTCGCGGCTCTGCAACGCCTGAAAAGACCTCGGCGGCGCCTCCCAAAAAGAAGCGTAGGACACTGGATGAAGATGACCTTTTAAAGCGCACCCAAAACGCGGCGGCGGCTCTACTCATCTTACAATTTAAGTAAAACGTGTATAAACGTAAGGTCCGATGACGAAATGTCAGACTGCGAACCCCGCAAGAGCACCGGTTGCAAGAACGTCTCGTTTGTCGTCGAGATCAACGGCAAACAAGTGTATCGAATGAAACCCGAAGACGCGCGTCCCTGGCGAACGTCACCTCAAACGGCAAAGCAAAAGAAAAAAACATGGAGACGACGATTAAAATAATTACGATGTTTCTATGTTTGTAATATCATCTGTACGCGTTTTCATGTATTCGAAAAACGTCCAAAAGTCGATGTGGTCTTTGTCCCGTGGCATGACGGCGCGCATAAACGCGTCGGCGCGTCCGTCCTCGTCCATTGCACCGTACCATTCCATTTTGGAGCGAAGGGTGTCTCCTTCTTTTTGGTGGTCGTCGGACAGACGTTGACGTTCGGCATCTTTGTTTGCGCGCACGGTGGCCAGTTCACGTTCCTCGTCGCGCTTGATGTCGGCCAGACTATGCTCAAAAGTGGCCGCCGCGACCCGCAGGCGTGCCGTCAGACGACGCTGACAATTTTCGACGTGCAAGTCGGCGATGTCGGCCAGTTCATCACTGGACACGCCAAAGTTTGAATCTTGGTCGAGCTTGTCAAAGAGTACACAGATTTTTTTAAACTTTTCGTTGTCGAATCCGTCTGGACATTTCAGAACTGCGTGTTTCTTGGAGGCACCGCTTCCCATTTGTGGGTTGCCGCAACGTGTTTATACTCGTTCAGTGCGCGGCACGGTTGGATTCCCCTAGGCCGATGGTGCCATGTACACGTAATAATCGTCTGAAAGGTTCCAACGAAGGACACCGCACTTCATAAACGTCAGTTTAGTCAGCACCGGCCAATCGTTTTCGGGGTTGCAATACGCAAGGGTGGCTTTCGCGGCGGCCGTATCGCACGTGAAATCGAGTTTCTGTTTGGCGGGTTCTTGAGCATGTAGCGCGGCGCCCCAACGCTGGCTCGAATGTTTCATCACGATGGCACGTCGTTTGGGTACGACCGCGAACGATACCGAACCCTTGGCGCCAATCGTCTGCCAGAGTGCCAACCAATCGAGTGTGGGAATTTCGAGCGTCACGTCTTCGAGGTCGGGCGGAATCAGATTGTCTTCGACGAATTCTACTTTGTGAAACGAATAGCGCAACGCGGCGTTGGTGGTCGTCATGGTCATTTGTACTGTAGACTTTTCCGAGTCCAAACACAAACGAATGTGTCGAAAATGTTTTAAACGAAAAAGGAATGTGCGCATGGCATCGGTCACCTTGAATGTAAGCGCGGGCACCGCAGTCCCCGCGGCTATGAGTTCGGTCGGCCGGCTCATGACGCGCATGGCCGCTCCGCCTTTGGGAAAGATTGTGATTTTCATGGACTCGTCATCGACCGCCATCTGTGGCGGAATGTCATGGCGTCGGTTTGAACCCAACGCTTCAAACAGCCAATCGCGTGGCACTTGACATTGAATCATTGTCATGACCCAACGAATATCGTACTTCAGAATACACATATGTTTCAAGTAATCGAAAAGGCATATAAATGTTCGATCATCGTATGTAGAATGTCCAAACGGCGTCGGGATGGACCCGTCGTCGTGCATAGTTTGAAACGGCGTTTGGAAGTGGACCATGACCCTCAGAACAAGCGTGCCCGGGCTGTACCGTCGTTAAAACGGTCGTATGACGAATTCGACGGGGAGGTGGCGCAGATGCGCAAGCGATTGCGGACGGCGCCGCCGCGACCGACACCCGAAGCGGCGATGGCCTTTTTGTTACCACATTTGCTCAAGTTGCGTCAGTTGTATATTGACGCGGCTCACCGTGTGGAAACATTGGAAGCGCATAATGCGGCGTTGGCACGGGGATACAACGCCGCCGTCGACGAGAACGCGCGTCTACGTGCCCAATTGGAGCAGGCACGGTACCGATTACAGTTGTGTATGCCGGTACGTTCATTGGCATGAATCTCTCAGTCGTGTCGGTTGGACCATAATCAAACATAAAAAATGATTCATTACATTAATTGCCACCGGCGGGTCCTGTAGGCCCCTGGTCACCGGTATCGCCCTTTTCTCCTGGGAACCCCCTGTATCCCCGTTCTCCCTGTGCCCCCTGGTCACCCTGATCACCCTGGGGCCCCTGGTCACCGGTATCGCCCTTGATTCCCTGTATCCCCTGGTCACCCTGGTCACCCTGAGCCCCCTGGTCACCCTGAGGCCCCTGGTCACCGGTATCGCCCTTGACTCCCTGGTCACCCTGGTCACCCTGGTCACCCTGAGGCCCCTGGTCACCCTGAGGCCCCTGGTCACCGGTATCGCCCTTGATTCCCTGTACCCCCTGGTCACCCTGAGGCCCCTGTACCCCCTGGTCACCCTGAGGCCCCTGTATCCCCTGGTCACCCTGAGGCCCCTGGTCACCCTGGTCACCCTGAGGCCCCTGGTCACCGGTATCGCCCTGGTCACCCTTGGGGCCCATGACGCCCTGAAACCCCTGTATCCCCTGTATCCCCTGGGCCCCTTGGGGCCCTTGTGCACCCGGCTCGCCGGTAAGACCAACTGCGCCGTCCGCGCCGGCGGGACCCGCTGGACCAACTGCGCCGTCCGCGCCGGCAGGACCCGCTGGACCCGCTGGACCACGTAACCTGGATTGGTCGTGCTTGTCACCGAATTCGTGTACAAGATGCCACGACACGTTAAATAAACTAAGGCACAACGTGAATATCATCACCACCTTCCAACCAGTATCACGGTGTGACACAATTTTTTGAATTGTTGTCACACCTTTTCGCGTTTTTTTGGCGGGCTTCAATAGCTGTAAACTAGTCATCGATTTTGCATTCTACAAACGACTTAAATACAGTCAAAATATAGTTTGCACGTGAAAATATGTTGAACTTTCATTGGCATGAATCTCTGAGTTTTGCGAGAAGCAGTAGGCATTCGATGAAACAAGCGAGCGCCGAGCTTGCCAAGAGGACGTATTCGCGAGTTAAATGACCGTACAGCGCCCAGAGGAAGACGCCCATGGTGCGAATGCACAACGTCCAGAGGTGCAAATCGTTCGTGCTCTTTGGCCGGCGTGCGCGACAGAGTTGTGGACACGAGGCGAGGGTGGAACACATGGCGGCGATGATACCTAAAATGAGAATGGCGGACACAATACTGTTTAGGCAAAGTATGATAATTATATACGTACTTTTAATATTTCAAAGCTTGTACTGGTGCATACGTGCCTCTCGGTGTGTCTTTCGTGTTTCTTGAATGCCAGAACAAGAACGACGTCATGACTACAAATATACCGGCCAAAATAAGGGGGATACAATATATGACGACCCACATGACCATATCAAAATGACGCACGCCAAAGGATTTGACAGGTAAATTATTTTTCATCCATACCGTGCGTGACTCAAAGTAGGCGGCCATTCTGTCCAACTCTTGCTCCATCGTCGGGCGCGCTCCAGCGTCTGTACCGTAGACGGCGTACAGGATATTCTCGGTGCGGCTATACATTTGTTTACCAAACGTATTCCATCTGTGTATATTTTTGTCAAAAAAGCCATTCGCCAATTGTCCACGTCGTTTCTCGATCAGTTGTTTAGTGATATTGAAGTTCGTATCGATCGTGGTCGCGGCGGCATTGACACGATCAATGAAGGGTTGGTGTTTGCCAAGATGCACCCAGAAATCGATAGGCCCGCGATTGTAATAATGCAAATTAAACAAGTCCCATGTATCGGTGGGACAGACTCTCCAAAATTCTTTGTCGTAATCCCATCTGGGCCCTGAATTGAGCGCGTTGTCATCAGGCGATATGTAGAAATATTGACTGGTGTACGGAAAATCGTCCTCGCGCATAAGCATTTCAGCCAAATAAGTGTCGACAAAAGAGTCGAGATTCAGATGGACTTCCGACGTGTTCTTTAGTGTCAGCACACTAAAGAAATGATGTAACCTATCGTAAAAGCACTGTGCCATATCACATTTAGGATATCGCATTTTGACGTCTAAATCAAACTCCGAACACGGCGCTTTGCGCCCATTCTTACCTTCAACCGTAAACTCACCAATCATGGCCGAGTTGTCTTCTTCGTCGGGTTCTTCATCGCATTCAGCTTTGCCTTTGTTCGACCAGTCCAGTCGTTTCTCTAATACACGGCGCTGTATGGCAGGGTATAAAATATATACACCCTCGTAGGTGAGCGCCCCGTCTGGGCGTCTAAACAAGACTTCAACCATGGTGTGTTGAAGTATGCCACCGGCCAACTGGCTCGCCACGGAATCCCTGACGAACGTTGGCTCGTTGTACCCGCCGCGTAACACATAATCTTCGTATTTTTCTCCGAAATCAAACAATTCGGCTTTGTCGTCTTCACACGTTTCGATCGATATACACGGGCTTTGCGTTTCGTCGGACGCATCCCATATTTCAAACGCAAAATTCAGCTTACGGCGTTCGTCCGGGCCCGAACCCTTTATTTCAATACCAACCGTTTGATTCGTTGTACCGCTTGTCGTGGACCACTGCATCCGTGCAAAAATTTTATCCTTCATTTCGATTTTGGCATGTTCGACTTCGAATATTAAAAGTTGCTTCTCGGGTCCAAATCCATAATCGTCGAGCGGACTCTTAATTTTTTGGGTACCTGTTGCGTCGGGCAATCCGTCTTTCGATAAAAACAGTAGCAAGTAGGTGCCTGTTGTCAACGCGAGCACGACCACTGAAAATGTCCAGATGCTCCACATGTTGTGCGAAATAACTCTGTATAAATAGTGGGTTTTAAAAGCTAGTAATGTTAGCACCGGAGGTAGCTTACCCCGTGTTGTTTTTCATGGTCGCACTGTATCCCGAATATCACTTGTGGCGTGACATTTCCAACGACCATGATGACCAATGGATTGCCATTTGCATCACAGGCAGCTTCCTGGCCAATGTAATCACTTTATACGCGCTACAAAGAAAATCCGTACATCGTGCCGCCGTGTCGTATTTCCGCGACGCTGTGTTGGGATTTCAACTCGCAACGTGTATATTCGCGTCCATACGCCAAGCTATCATCTCGTACCCACAAATAGACCGTGAAAAGGACGGGAATGTGGTCGCAGGGTGGTTGATGATGTTCATGGCAGTCATCGCACACAACGAATACAAATTACACCAGCGTAAATCGAAATAGTTCCACATATTCGAGTTTTATTATGATTGACGAGGTGTTCGTACAACAAGATGCCTACGCCCGCGACTGTGGTAGAAGCGTTGGCGAGCCCCGATTTCTGGCGGAGCAATGAGTTTTGGGGATTGTGTCAGTATGTGTTTACGCAGCACGAGGGCCAGTTGGTGTGGAAATCTTTAAAGCCGGAATCGATGCGGCAGTTGATGTTGAATTTGTCGATGCGTTTATCGACGTGTCATCAAGACAATCCCAAGCCGCTCGGGTTGATTGACCCGGTGTATTTTTTGGTCTTGGAAAAGGTTCGTGGTCAGCGAACGAATCAAGAGTTTCATGGGGGTGAATCGGCGGCTTTTCTGGCGGCCATGTACAACGTGTACCAATATCTTCGCGCGTATAGTCCAAAGGGCATGCCCAACTTTGGACACATGCGCGCGTCTGTTTAGAGAAATGTCTGTATATAAAAGATACATCAAAACATGAATGAGTTTTATTCAATTTGTACCGGCCGAGCCGAAGGGACATGCGTCTGCGCGCGCGAGACCCAAGATTGGCATCAAAAAAACACCGGAACAGGTTAAAGCACCGCCACGCACCAACTTACAAATAGAAAGTGACAAAGTCAAGGCCGCATTGCTCAGTCATAACCCAGTCGTATACGATGGCTCCGATATAACCATCGGTGGTGTCACATATTCGGTTGTGAAACGGTCGGCCGATGGTTCGTGGTCGGTAACGGTAGATCTCATATCCAATGATCAAAAATTTATGTTGAAAGTCATGCGTTCAAAATACGCCACTTCGAGTCCTAACCCTGTACATCGTTTTGCAAAAGAAGTGTCCCAACAAAAATTAGCGTATCCGTATGCACCAAAAATCGTTCACTACGGGTTTGTTCGTGCGGGAATGGAGCTGCCGACAGTGGTCGACAACATGATGCTGTATATTCTGATGGAACACAAAGGTGACACGTTGGAACATTTTTTGGACACGTTTCCGAGAAAAGTTGACGAGGTCAAACAATCCACGCTCGAAACATGTCGGCGCATTGGTCTAGTTCGAGAGGACATGACGCTAGATAATTTCGTTATTGACGCCAACGAGCGCGTGTATGCGATTGATTTTGATCCACAGCTTGTGCAGATAGGTCAAGTTGTCAACGAAGAAGCCGTCAATGATATGTTCGAAATATACGAAATGGAACCAATGGTTGCGACGACTGTGAGAGCGAGTGTTTAGTATTTTCTCTGTATTTAAAGTAGTGTTTCTTGCACACGTATACAACAGAAATGTTCAGACAACTTGGACGCAAGGGCGTACCACCACAGGGTAGAAGCGGACTTCAAGAAGCGCCGCGGACGGACAGGTCTGCATCTGAGATAGCCGATTCTATACAGAAATCAATGGATGCGATGCACGAAGCGTATTCTGACCGATTCATGTTTCACGACAATATTGACGGTGCACACAACGACAAGGCATGGTTAGATCAGGCTAGAACATGCATGAAGAATGTAGTGCGCAATGATACTTTAGAAATGAACCGTTTTGGCGGCGATACGCCATATATATCGTCTTTGAAAGAACTGCTGAATAAATACGATCCTGCCGTCAGTTATTGGATGAACAAAAGATGTTCTGAAAAGGAATCGCGTTTTTCTGTCTGTGCCAATCGCCAGGCTTTCCTTATGTTTTTCCACGATAATGTCAAATTCAAGGGGAATGCCGCCGCCGTCGCCTCATATACACCCACTCGGTTTGAATTGTCTCAGCCAACCAAGATATCAAAAGCTCGGACGAAACTCGCTGAAAAAAAAGCCACGCAAGACGCACTGGGGCGTGCCACAAAGGCGGGACAAGGGCTGTTCTTTAAACAGTTTCGTAGTTGGTTGTCTTCAGAAGAATATACAATGTTGCAAACGTACCGGGATGAAAATACAATCCGTCGATGGGTCAATGCTCCGCCCGATATATATTCGATATATCAAAAGCAGAACGCCGCGCTGGCCATTCGCGGAAAACCCGATTTTCTATCCCCAGTGCCGCCGTATCCCGAAATATATACGTCATCGGGACATGACCACCCCCGAGGCATGTTAAACAACGGTGCTCCGCTCGGATGGACACAAAACAAACGCGACTCGGAATTAGATTCGGTCGAAGCGTTGTTGGAAACGCAGCTGGCGCATATTGTTGATTCCGGCGAGTGGAAATGGATTCAGTATTTGGTCAACGCTCTTGAAGCCAAAACGTTTTGGAATATACAGCCCGAAGACAGTATCATTCTGATCAAACAAAAGTTCGCGAGAATGTCGAAGAAGTCCACCGACCCTATGTGGTTGGCCGATGATAAGGACCCCGATTATTATATATCCGATACATTTGAAGCGGCGGCGTCGCAACGAGAGTTATGGAATTGTGATTTATATGTTGTCGATTCGGCCGCCAATATTCTGAATTTGAATAAGAGAGCGCACCATCTTTTGTTTGACAAATGGATGAAGTCTGATGGCAGCCCAAACATGTCTGCAAATTTAAAACATGGGTTTTTCACTGTCGACTGTACTGGCCAGGTACACGGTGTTGTCCAAAAAACATTGTCGGACGGGGAGTTTATGGGTTATGCCAAGGGGCAGTTTTTACCGTGTGGCGTGGCAAATCATTCCAAGATAAACGAATATTGGTACGACTGTTCGGACGATATGTTTGAACAAGACCGTGTCCAATGGTTGCAAAACTACCGGCGAAAAAGATGGACACAAATTCGAAATATTTTATATGCGTTCATGATCGAAGCCAATGCAGATCCCACTGTCGATAGAAACGACTCTTCCAATGCTTGCAGCAGCGCGGCTGGCTGTCAATATAAACGAAAATTGACATTGGCAGGTAGTCGGCCCAGACAATGGACATCACAATACGATGCCGAAATGGCAACATATTTACAAGTGGATTTGCCAGCACAAGTAGTGGTGGCGCCAGCGGCACCACCGTCGCCGGCGCCACCAGCCTCTACCGCCGCCGGCGGTGGTGAATCGAAACAAGCGCGTCCAACAGAGGCCCGGGATGTATTTCACGTGCCCGTGCGCGGTGATAAGATCTCCATCGTGTGGAACGACGGTGTTTGGTATTCGGGAACTATCATAAAAGTGACTATGGATAAATATAATGTCCGATACGAAGACAACAAAATATGGTCTCATCCAAAGAGTAGTTTTGGACGTCAGTATTACCAAGTCACTTGGCGTTTTGTACAAGATACACCCACCGAGTTTTCCACGAATACGGCTGTCATTTCGGCCGATTTTGATGGATGTTGGGATATATTGTTTTCGGACATGACGCCGTATTACGAGGCGAATTATCCAGATTTCGACATTGAAGAAGATCGCGAGGAACTGATTGCTCATTTAGAACGTATAGAGCGCAAACACGATCGCATTATTTTGCTCGTGGGTTCTTCACGTCAAACACCAGGCGAAGACAAAAAGATTCGAAACATGATGAATATACATCGTGCGGTACGCTTCGACACGCGTACCAATGAAAATTTATGTTTCCAACATTTTGCTCGTCTGGCTGAGCAACGTCAATGGACATTCTTGGATAAGATACAATTCCCGGACGAATACAAGCGTGACAAAACCAAAATACATTTATTGGATGCTCAATTGGCCGCGATGGACGAACACGTGGGCGGTGAGTTTGAATTTTATTTTTTCGACAACGATTCCAAGATCATTGACTCGTTGGAGGAATTGACTGTCGACGATGACAATATCCATATCATAAAATTCGAATGGGAATCTGTATAAAAAACACCTATAAATGCGTATCTCTTTTATACATTAACATGTGGACCCCCGGACCCTCCTTTCCCCTCGGAACATCCCAGTGCTACTCATACACGCACGCCGACAACTCCTTGCGCGTATTGTTGTGCCCCGTCGCCGGTGCCAAGGCCTGTGCATACATGCGCGCCGTCCAAGCCGGCTCCAAAGACGAAGACTTGATGGGCGCCGCCCACTTTATCGAACACATGTCGTTTCGCATT
>MDTG01441851.1_pt1 | contig 14054 bp, 9 predicted proteins | sample 811421 | NCBI WGS metagenome assembly MDTG01 (sample SAMN05326645, study PRJNA326480) | marine metagenome | isolation source: seawater | place: Pacific Ocean: South East | collected 2011 | reverse complement strand
GAGCGATCCGGTGCCGCTTCGGCGCGCGGGCGACGGCGCCTTCGAGGCCGAGCTCGAGCTCGGGCCCGGCGTCTACGCCTACAAGCTCCAGCACGCGGACCGGAGCTGGCACCTCGACCCGGCGAACCCGCGCACGGTCGCCGAGGGCGGCCATCGGAACAGCGCGCTGGTCGTCGGCGGCACGCCGGAGCCCGTGCTCCACGCGCCGGCCGCGCCCTGGCTCTTCGCGCGGGACGACGGCCGCGTCACGGTGCGCGCCGGCCTCCGCCGCGGCGCCGGCGAGGGGCTCGCCCTTCGCTGGGACGAGGGGCACGGCTGGCGCGAGGCGGCCATGGAGCCGGTCGCCGAGACGAACGAGCACCGGATCTTCGAGCGCACGCTCCCGGCCGGCGCGCGGGCGCTCCACTACCTCTTCCGGGCGGGCGGCGCGCTCGTGGGGCGCGGGGCCGGCGAGGCGTTCTCCGTGGAGCGGCGCGCCCTCCGCTCGGGCGTGCCCGAGTGGTGGAAGGACGCCAGCGTCTACACGGTCTTCGTCGACCGCTTCCGGCGCGCCGGCGGCGGCTGGGGCGCGGCCCCCGAGGACGAGCAGGCGCGCCGGGGCGGCGACCTCGAGGGCGCCCGGGAGGGCCTCGACCACCTCGCCGAGCTCGGCGTCGGCGCCGTGCACCTCACGCCGGTCTTCGCCTCCGGCTCGGCGCATCGCTACGACGTGCACGGCTTCGATCGCGTCGACGCGGCGCTCGGCGGCGAGCCGGCCCTCCGCGCCTTCGTCGACGCGGCGCATGCGCGCGGGCTCCGCGTGCTCCTCGACGTCCCCGCCACGCACGTCAGCCGCGAGCTGCCCGAGTTCCTCGACGTCCGCGACCGCGGCCCGGCCTCGCCCTTCTTCTCCTGGTTCGAGATCTACGCCCACCCCTTCACGGAGGGCCTCGAGCCGGGCTACCGCTACTACCAGAAGGGCGCCTGGCGCGAGCCGCTGCTGAACCTCGACGACGCCGGGGCGCGCGCCTTCGTCGTCGACGTCTTCCGCCGCTGGGCGCGCTTCGGCGTGGACGGCTTCCGCGTGGACGCCGCCGCCGAGCTCCCGAAGGCGCTCCTCGCGGAGATCGTCCGCGCCGTCCGCGGCGAGCGGGCCGACGCCGTGGTCTTCGGCGAGATCACCTCGGACCACGTCGAGAGCTGGACCGATGGGCTCCTCGACGCGGGCACGGACTTCCTCGCGCAGGAGGCGCTCCGCGGCTTCCTCGAGCGCGGCGCCTCCCCCGAGGCGACCCGCGCCGCCTGGCTGCGGCGACGCGCGCGGCGGAGCGAGGGGCATACGCGCCTCGGCTTCTCGGCGACCCACGACCAGGTGCGCACGCTCAGCCGCGTCGGCGACCGGCGCCTCGCGCGCCTCGAGCAGCTCGCCGTGCTGACCCGGCCGGAGGTGCCGGCGCTCCTCTACGGCGACGAGATCGGCCTGGCGAGCGACGCGCCCGAGCGCGGCTTCGAGGACGCCTGGCCCGACCGCATGCCCATGCCCTGGGATCGGACCTCCTGGGACGCCACGACGCTCGCGCTCGTGAAGGGCGGGCTCGCGCTCCGGCGAGCGAGCGCGGCGCTCCGGCGCGGTGACGAGCTGGCCCTCGACTGGGGGCACGCAGAGGTCGCGGGCTTTCGGCGGCGGGCCGGAGAGGAGACGGTCGACGTCGCGCTCCACCGCGGCGAGGGCGAGGTGCGCCTGCCGCTCCCGGGGGGCGCGCCGCCCCAGGGCCGCCTGCTGCTGGTGGCCGGCGAGGCGCGGATCGAGGAGGGGGCGCTCTGGCTCGGACCGAAGAGCGGCGCGGCCCTCGCGCGGGAGGCGTCGAGGGAGGCGCGGGAGCTCTTCGAGGCGGTGCACGAAGAGGGCCCGCGGGTCGCCGCCGAGGCCTTCGTCGAGGGCTGGGACGAGTGCCCGGCGCTGCCCTCGCGCCTCTATCTGACGCTCACCGAGCGCTGCAACCTCCGCTGCGTGCACTGCATCACCGGCGCGCCCGCGCGCACGGCGGACGGAAGCGCCCGCGACATGGCGCCCTGGGTGCTCGACGCGCTCCGCGAGGCCTTCGCCGGGGCGCGCTACGTGGGTCTCTCGCACGGCGGCGAGTCGCTCGTGCACGGGCGCTTCTTCGAGACGCTCGCCACGATCCAGCAGGCCCGCGCGGGCCGACCCGGGCGCCTCGACGTGCACCTGCTCACGAACGGTCGCCGCCTGGACCCGGACACGCTCGCGAGCTCGTCGACCACGGCGTGACCAGCCTCGCGATCAGCGTCGACGGCGCGACGCGCGAGACCCAGGAGCTGGTGCGCCTCGGCAGCCGCATGGACCGGCTCCTCGCGCACGTGGAGGGCGCCGTGACGGCGCGCGAGCGGGGCGCGGACCTGCGCGTCGGCCTCTCGGCCGTGCTGACCACGCGGCTCCTGCCCGAGCTGGTCGCCCTCGGGCGGCGCGCCGTCGCCCTCGGCGTCGACTGGTTGAAGATCGAGGAGACGGCGCCCGTGAACCAGCCGGCCCGCGAGCTCTTCGTCGACCCGCGGGGCGCCGCCGTGCGAGACGCCATGGCCGCCCTCCGCGCGGCCCTCGAGGGGAGCGGCGTGACGCTCGTCGACCACCTCGCGAGCCCGAGCGCGTGCCTCTGCGTCCAGGACGGACCGGCAGAGCGCGCCTTCCGCGAGGCCGACGACTTCGCCAACCGCGCCGCCTTCCGGCCCTGCCGCATGGCCTGGGAGCAGGTCGCCATCGATCCCGACGGCGCCGTGCGGCCCGTCGACTACGAGCACCCGATCGCGGGCCGGCTCGACGAGGCGCCGCTGCCGGCGATCTGGAACGGCGAGCTCCTCCGTGGGCTCCGCCGCGCCCAGCTCCGGCGCCACGATCGGGCAGCCCGCGAGCGCTGCGTGCACGGCCGCGCGCGGGCCTGAGGCGACGCCCGAGAGCCGGACGCGGATCGAGGGGGGCCACCACCGGCCGAGGCGCCACACGGCTCCGGGCGGCGCGCTCGAGCCTCAGTCGGGCTCGACGTCGATGTGCTTCACCTCGGGCACGGCCGCGCTGATCTTCTTCTCGATCGTGTCGACCTTGTCCCCGAGCAGCTCGACCACGTCGTCGGCGAACTTCTTCTCGAACGCATAGAACGCCTCGAAGTCCTCGAAGCCCGCGTCCCAGCGCGCCTTCAGCTCGTCCTCGAACTGCTCGGCGAGCTTCTCCCCGTCGAACTCGAGCTCCACGAGCACGTCGTAGGTCTCCGTGTCGATCACCCGGCTCTTCAGCCGCACGATCCCCTCCACGGAAGGCATCGACTCGATGGCCTTCCGGATCGCCAGCCGCGCCTTCTTCGGCGCCGCCCGCCCGATGAGGAGCTCGCGGTTGCGGAACGTCAGCCAGATGGCCACGCCCCCGAGGAGGAGGCCGATGAGGATCGAGCCGATCGAGTCCCAGTAGGCCTCGCCGGTCAGCTTCGTCAGACCGATCGAGGCGAGCGCCAGCACGACGCCCAGGCAGGCGGCGAAGTCCTCGAGGAGCACGGCCACCGCCGCCGGATCCGCCTCGTCCCGGAGGAACTTCGCGAAGGGCCGCCCGGCCGCCGTCTTCTTCAACCCGATGAAGGCGTAGACGAAGACGTAGCCCTCGATGAGCAGCGACCCCCCGAGCACGCCGAGCGCCCAGGTCAGATCGTGCGGCGGCATCTCCTCCGGGTGGATCAGCGCCTCGATGCCGTGCGCGAGCGTGACGCCGCAGCCGAGGAAGAAGATGCCGACCGCGCTGATCAGCGCCCAGACGAAGCGCTCCTGGCCGTGCCCGTAGTTGTAGACCTCGTTCGGCTCCCGCCCCGAGCGCACGATGCCGAGGAGCAGGAGCGCCTGGTTTCCGACGTCGGCGAGCGTGTGGATCGCCTCCGCGAACATCGCCCCGGAGCCGGTGACGAAGAACGCGACGAACTTCGCGATCATGATGACGGTGTTGCCGAAGAGCGCGGCAACGACCGAGGACTTCGAGTCGGCGGCCATCGCGCGGACCCTATCGCTTCGGTCTGCTCACGTCATTCGGAAGACGTCGGCTCGCCCTCGGAGGGTGTCTGGCACCTCGGCGCGGGGCGGAGCGTGGAGCGCGACGGGCGCAGGTCGTCCATCCGCGAGCCACGGAGCGGTGGTGCCGTCTCGAGGGTCAGGGCTGGGCGAGAGGGGCTGGGCGAGAGAGGCCGCGCGAGAGGGGCTCGTCCCGCCCCCGGGGCGTCTGGCGCCCCGGCGCTGCCCGCTCCTCGAGGCTGCCCACTCCTAGAAGGACGCCTTCAGGAGGCTCAGCATGTCCTCCTCCGTGCACGGCCTCGGGTTCGTCCGGTGGCTGGCGTCGTCCATCGCCAGCTTCGCGATCTTCTCGAGCCCGTCCTCGGGCACGTCCACGGCCTCGAGCCCGTCGGGCAGGCCGACCTTCTTCCGCAGCGCTCGCACGGCGCCCGAGCACTCGAAGGCCAGCGTCTCCGTGTCGTCACCCCGCGCGCCGAGCAGCTTCGCCACCTGCGCCACCCGCTCGGGCACGGCGCTCCGGTTGAAGTCGAGCACGGCCGGCAGGCAGAGCGCGTTCGCCAGCCCGTGGTGCAGGTCGTACTCGGCCCCCAGCGGGTGCGCGAGCGCGTGGCACGCCCCGAGCCCCTTCTGGAACGCCACCGCCCCCATCATCGCCGCCTTCAGCATGGCCCCCCGCGCCTCGAGATCCTTGCCGTCGTGCACCGCCGTCTCGAGGTGCTTGGCGACCAGCTCGATCCCCGCGAAGGCGATCGCGTCGGCCATGGGGTGATCCCCCGTCGCCAGGTACGCCTCCACGCAATGCGTGAGCGCGTCGATGCCCGTCGCCGCCGTCGTCCGCGGCGGCAGCCCGACGGTCAGCTCCGGGTCCAGGATCGCCGCGTTCGGCATGAGCGCCGGCGCGAAGATCACGGTCTTCTTGTGCGTCGCCTGCAACGTCACGACGCCGGCCCGGCCGACCTCGCTCCCCGTGCCCGCCGTCGTCGGGATCGCGATCATCGGCGGCATCGGCTTGGTGATGTGCTTCCAGCCGTCCAGCGCGTCGTCGTACTGGGCCAGCGGCATCGGGTGCGTCGCCGTCAGCTTCACCAGCTTGCCCACGTCCAGCGGGCTCCCGCCGCCGACCGCGACGATCGCGTCCGCGTCGGCGTCCCGGTAGGCCGAGGTCGCCGCGTGGAGCTCGCTCTCGAGCGGGTTCGAGCTGACCCCGTCGAAGACGGCCGCGCCGATGCCGGCCTGCTCCAGCGCCTCGACGAGCGGCTCGACGAGCCCCGCGCCGTTCACGCCCGGGTCGGTCACCACGAGCACCTTCGTGCCGCCGAGCGCCTTCACCTCGACGGGCAGCTCGGCGCGCGCGCCGGCTCCGAAGATCAGCCGCGTGGGAAAGCTCCACACCACCGGCTTCGTCGCGTTCGATTCGTCGCTCATCGGGTCACCCCTACTCCGTCCCCGCGTCCCGCGCCATGAGAGCGCGGATGGCATCCTGCGCCGGCGTGCCCTCGAGCACGTCGACGATCGTTCGGCAGATCGGCGCCTCGAGCCCGAGCCGCTCCGCGTGGGCCGCCAGCCGGCTGGCGAGCTTCACGCCCTCGATGTGCGCGCCCGCCTCCCGGGCCGCTTCGTCGAGCGATCGCCCCTCGGCCAGCGCCCGGCCGAGGCGCACCTCGGGCCGCTCGTCGCCCGCCATCACGGCCAGCAGATCGCCGTGCCCCGCCAGGCCGCTGAGCGTCTGGGGGTCGGCCCCCAGCGAGGGCGCGAGCCGCGCCGCCTCGGCCATGCCCCGCGTGAGCACGAGCGCGAGCGCCGCCGGCCCGGCGCCGGCCGCCCGCCCGTAGCCGACGCCCAGCGCGAGCAGCCCGACCATGGCCGAGGCCACCTCGACGCCGACGAGGTCCATCGTGTCGTAGAGCCGGAGCGCCTCGCTCCCGAGGGCCGCGCGCACGGCGTCGGCGACCTCGGGGAAGTGCGTCCCGACGACGGCGCCGCTCGGGGTCCCGTCCCGGAGCGCCTCCGCGACGAGCGGCCCGCCCAGCGCGCCCACGCGCCGACAGGGCGTCACCCGCCTCAGCGCCAGCGAGATCGGCTCGAGGGCGTCCCCGACGAGCCCGCGCGAGACGTGGACGAGGTAGTGGCGTCCGTCGAGCTGCTGGCCCATCTCGCCCGCGACGGCCTCGACGAAGGGCGAGGGCACGGCGAGGAAGATCAGCCCGGCCCGCGCGACCTCCACGAAGCTCGTCGTGTCCTTCACGCCCTCGAGGTTCCGCGGGCTCCGGCTCCAGAGCAGCACCTCGAGGCCCTGCCGCGCCGCCGCCCGGGCGATCCCCTGGCCGAAGCCGCCGCCGCCCACGACGGCGACCGGCGCCCGGCCCTCGCTCACGCCGCTCATCGCACCGCTCCGATCGTGTGGATCTCCCGCGCCGCCTCCGCATGCGCCGCGTCCGTGACGAGCTCCGTCGCGAAGGGCACGAGCCGGTTCTGGTAGTAGAGCAGGAGCGTCGGATCCTCCGCCGTGATCCGGTCGCCCAGATCCCGCGCGGCGATGCGCGCGTGATAGCCGTTCCAGACCGCGAGGGCGCGCTCGACGACCTCCGCCGGGCTGGCGCGCCGGAGCCCCTCGCTGAGATGGAGCCGCCCTTCGCGCTCGAGCTCCACCAGCCGCTCCCGCGTCGCCCCGACCTCCGCGAGCAGCGCCTCCCGCGGCACGGCGACCTCGCCCCGGAGCCTCAGGCGCGCGAAGACGTCCAGCCCCGGCGTCTCGGCGACCAGGTGCCGGTAGAGCACGTGCGCCACCACCGCCGTCGCCATGACCACCGTCTCGCGCCGGTAGCGCTCGACCAGCACCTCGCCGAGCTCGCGCGTGTAGGCGGCGTCGCGGGCCGCGTCGTTCACCGGGCGCCCGCCCTTCATCACGTAGGTGCCCGGGTCGATGGTGCGCCCGCCCGGCGCGACGGAGCGGCCCGCCTGGTCGACCGGGTTGCCGAAGGGGTCGAGGGGCGCGCCGAAGCGGATGATGCAGGCCGCCTCGAGGCCGACGAGCTTCCGGAAGAAGGCGATCCAGCGGTCGAGCTGCGAGAACTCGTCGTCCTCGATGATGTAGCGCGCGCGCCCCTCCTCCTTGAGCCAGTCCTCGACGAGCGTCTCGCCCTCGAGCACGAGCTCGTAGTTGATGGTGGTCGGCACGAAGAAGACGTTCCGGTCGACGCCGTGCACCCGGTTGTTCGCGAAGGCGCGGACGGCGCTCCCGGCGAGGCCGAGCTTGAGGTGCGACTCGATCAGGTTGCTCCGGCTCCGCGTCCCGCCCGGGAAGAAGAGCGAGTGGTAGCCCCGCTCGATCATCACCTGCGAGTAGGTCTTCAGCACCTCCTTGTAGACCCGCGCGCTGATGCGCCGGTCGACGCGGTAGGCGCCGAGGTTGTGCATGAAGAAGCTGATGATCGGGTTCGTGAAGAGGTTCTTGCCCGCGCCGTAGATCACCGGGCTGAGGCCCGCGACCTCGAGGGCGCGGCCGAGGACGATCGAGTCGAGGTTCGACGAGTGCGTGGGCACGTAGACGAGCGTGCCGATGCGCTGGAGCGCGGAGAGGCGCTCGAGATCGCCCTCGATGCGGAGCAGGCGCTCCATGATCGAGCCGCCGCCGGTCGGGAGGAGCTCCTCGGGGAGGCTCGAGGGGCGCATCACGCCCGTGAGCAGGCGCGGCACGGCGTGCTTGGCGAGGTTGTAGACGCGCGGGTCGAAGTTGCCGGCGACGTCGCGGGCGTAGCGCTGGACGATGGTCCGGGCGGCCTCGCGCTTCTCCCCGTCGCTCATCCGGGCGATGCGCCGCGTGAGGCTCCGGTAGAACGGGAGCTGCTCCTTCGCCTCCGAGTCGCGCTGGCGCTCGAGGCGCCGGACCTCGTTCAGCGCCGTGTCGTTGAGCATCAGCTCGAGGCGCCGGCCGTCCGCGCCGGGCCCGCCGCCCCCGCCGTGGCCGCGCACGACCCGGTCGACGACCTCGCGGACGATGTCCTTGCGCTCGCTGTTGAACCAGAAGATCGCCGGGTCGTCCGGCGAGGGCACGTAGGGGCGGAGCCGCGGCAGGCGCAGCGGGTACTCGCTCAGGAGCTCGAAGGGGCTCTTCATACGCCCTCGAAGTAGCGCTCGAGCTCCCACTGGCTGACGCTCTTGCGGTGCTCGCGGACCTCCCACTCGCGCGTCCGCGCGTAGTGGTCGACGAAGCCCTCGCCGAGGATCGCGCGCGCGGCCTCGCTCTCGCGGAGCATGCGCACGGCCTGGTCGAGGGTCTGCGGGAGCGCCGGCCCCTGGGCCGCCTCGCCGGTGGCGTCGCCCTTCGTCTCCGGGGGCAGGTCCACGGCCTTCTCGATGCCGTGGAGGCCCGCGCCGAGGGCCGTCGCCATGGCGACGTAGGGGTTCAGGTCGGCGGCCGTCTGGCGGAGCTCGGCGCGCGCGGCGCTCGCGCCCGGGCCGTTGATCACGCGCACGCTGCAGGTGCGGTTCTCGATGCCCCAGGTCGAGGTCAGCGGCGCCCACATGCCGGGCACGTAGCGGCGGAAGGAGTTGATGAAGGGGGAGTAGAGCGCCGTGAGATCGGGGGCCGTGGTGACGAGGCCGGCGACGTAGTGCTGGGCCAGGCTCGAGAGGCCCGTCGGGTCCTTCGGGTCGGCGAAGAGGTTCGTCTCGCGGGTCGAGTCCCAGAGCGACTGGTGGAGGTGGCCGCTCGAGCCGGGGAGGTCCGGGCTCCACTTCGCCATGAAGGTCACGGCCAGCCCGTGGCGGTGGCAGATCTGCTTCATGGTCGTCTTGAAGAGCGCCGCCTGATCGGCCGCCTCGATGACGTCCGCGTAGCGGATCGCGGCCTCCCAGACGCCGGGGCCCGTCTCCGTGTGCAGGCCCTCCACGTCGATGCGGAAGTCCTTCATCGTGTCGAGGACGTCGTGGACGAAGGGCGCGTGCTGGCCCTCGCGGAGCCAGGAGTAGCCGAACATGCCGGGGCTGAGCGGCGTGAGCTGGCGGTACCCCTTCTCGCGGAGGCTCTCGGGGCTCTCGCGGAAGACCCAGAACTCGAGCTCGCCGGAGAACACCGGGCGGTAGCCGGCGCTCTCGGCGCGGGCGGCGACGCGCTTGAGGAGGCCGCGCGGGCAGGCCGGGTGGGGCTTGCCCTCGGGGGTGTGGAAGTCGACGAGGAAGCAGGCCGTGTCGGGCTCGTAGGGGAGCACGCGGAACGTCGAGAGGTCGATCTTCGCGAGCGCGTCCGGGTAGCCGCTGGCCCAGCCCGTGACGGCGACGTTGTCGTAGAGGTTGTCGGCGATGTCCCAGCCGAAGATGACGTCGCAGAAGCCGAAGCCCTTCTCGACGGCGGACCAGAACTTCGCCAGCGAGATGAGCTTGCCGCGGAGCACGCCGTCCACGTCGAAGCCGCCGACCTTCACCTTGCGGATGCCCCGCTCCTCGAAGCGGGCGCGGAGCTCCTCGGGGGTCGTCGGCACGTCGCTCGCGCTCTCGCTGGTGGCACCCGTCATCTTCGCCTGCCTCCTCCCCGCGGCGCGCCGGCGCGGGCCGGGGCGGGGGAGCGCCGAGGATAGGGCAACCCCCCCGGGGGCTGGAAAGGGGCATTTCCGCCCCTCCGTAACGCGTGAGGTGGCGCAGACGTAGGCCCCGACGTGACGAGCCTCGCCCTCCCCCTCGACGCCGCCCTCCCCTCTCGCGCCCGGAGCCGGAGCGCTATAGTCGCCGCGCCGATGGGGGAGCGGACCGACGAGGAGCTGATGCGCGCGTACGTCGGGGGCGACGAGGCGGCGTTCCGGGAGCTCTTCGCGCGCTACGCGCCGATCGTCTACGGCATGACGCGCCGGCACCTGAAGGACGAGGAGCTCGCGCGGGAGATCACGCAGCAGACCTTCTTCAAGCTCCACGGCGCGCGGAACGACTTCCGCCTGGACTCGAAGCTCCGGCCCTGGCTGCTCACGATCGCCATGAACCTCGTGCGCGAGCATTGGCGGAAGAAGAAGCGGCGCAAGCACGTGGACCTGGACGTCGAGCGGCAGCAGGCGCCGCAGGCCGAGCGCTCGCGGCTCGAGCTGGCCGAGCGCGCGCTCCACGTGCGGGCGGCCCTGGAGAAGCTGCCGCCGACGCAGCGCGAGGTGATCGAGCTGCACTGGTTCCAGGAGCGGCCCTACCGCGAGGTGGCCGAGATCGTGGGGAGCACGGAGGGGGCCGTGCGGGTGCGGGCGCATCGGGCCTACACGAAGCTCAAGGAGCTCCTGAAGGAGATCGCAGGGTGAGCGGGGCGAGCGGGGTCCGCCCGGAGACGGCCGCCGACGAGCGCCGCGCCGAGCTCGAGGCGCTGCTGGGCCGGCCGGAGGCGACGCCGGAGCTCGACCTGGACGGGCTCTTCGCCGGCGTGCGCGAGCGCGTGGAGGACGCGGAGCGCTCGCCGAGCTTCCGGCTGAAGGCCCAGAGCACGCCCCGGCGGCGGCTCCTCGGGCTGCTCGCGGTCCTCGGGGTGATCGCCGCGAACCTCCTCCTGGGGACGCGGCCGGATCTCGGCACCTACGGGCCCGGCTTGCTCGCCGCGAGCTTCGGGAGCCTCGGCGTGCTGGTGCTCCTCGCGGTCTTCGCCGCGCTCCGGCCGACCCACCGGCCGCCGCTCCCGCGCTGGCAGGTGGCGGCGCTCACGGCCGCGAGCCTCGCGGCGACGGTGGTGCTGGCGGTCGTGCCCGGCTACCACGCGCACGCGGCGCTCCCGGAGGCCGGCCGGGCGCTCGGGTCGCACGCGCTGCCCTGCCTGGTCTACGGCTTCCTGGTCGGCGTGCCCGTCTACGCGGCGCTCCGCCTGCTCGACCGCGGGAGCCCGCTCTCACGGGTGGTCGCGGCCTCGGCGGCAGGGCTCGCCGGCAACCTGGTCCTCGAGCTGCACTGCCCCACGGGCGGGCCGGCGCACCTCCTCGCCGGCCACGCGGGGGTGGTGGCGCTCTACGTGGTCGGCGTCGGGCTCCTCGAGGCGGCGCTCCGCCACCGCGACTGATCGATCGCAGCGGGTCGCCCTCGCCTCCTCCCGGCGCGCTCGCGCGCCTCGCTCCTCAGGCGCGCCGGTAGACGCCGAGGGAGCCGAGGAGGTCGCCCAGCCAGCGGAGGAACGCCGCCACCCGGCCGAGCCGTGGGGGCGCGACGACGGGCGCGACGGGGGCCCGCGCGAGCTGCCAGGCGGGAAGGGTCGGTCGCCGTGAGGCTCCGGCCCCCGGGAGCGTGGCGGTCCGCCAGCCGCGGCGCCCCGGCCCGCGGGCGAGCGACATGGCCGGCACGGTCTCTGCGCAGGGGTCGATGGGCGCGCGCTCCCGGGCCGCCGCGACCGCCTTCGGAGGGGCCGGCGGGGCGCTGGGCGCGCGCGGGGCGGCGTCGCGCGGCGTGCGCACGAAGGGCGGCGGGCGGAGGTCGAGCTCGGTCGGATCCTCGAGCTCGAGGAGCGCGTCGCGAAACTCCGCGAGCGTCGGCCGGGCCTCGGGGTCGCGGTCCATGGTCGAGCCCACCAGCGCGGAGAGCGCCTCCGGGACGGCGGGCGCCAGCTCGCGGGGCTCGGGGTGATCGCCGGCGACGATGGCCTCGATCAGCGCGCGGGTGGAGCCGCGGCGCACGTGCGGGAAGGGGCGGCGCCCCGTGAGCGCGACGAAGAGGACGGCGCCGAGGCCGTAGACGTCGGCGGGCGTGTCGACGCGCTCCGGCTCGAAGAGGCGCTCGGGGGCCATGTAGCGGAGCGTCCCGACGGGGCGTCCGGGCGCCGTCAGCCGGCCGTGGCCATCGGCGAGCTCGTCGACGAAGCGGCAGATGCCGAAGTCGAGCAGGACGACCCGCGGGAGGCCGCCCGGCGTGGGGACGAGCTGGACGTTGGAGGGCTTCAGGTCGCGGTGGAGGATGCCGGCCGCGCGGATGGTGAGGAGCGCGTCCGCGAGCTGGATGCCGAGGGAGATGGCCTCGCGCGCGTCGAGGGCGCCCCCCGCGGAGAGGCGACGGGAGAGGGTCTCGCCTTCGAGGAGCTCCATGGCGAGGTAGGGGCCGACCTCCGGGTCTTCGCCGACGTCGACGACGCGGGGCACGTGCTCGCTCCGCACGCGGGAGGCGGCGAGGCATTCGCGCTCGAAGCGCTGCCGCCAGCTCGCGCCGCCGACGTCTTCGGGGAGCGCCACCTTCACGGCGACGACCTCGCCCGAGTGGGCGTCCTCGCAGCGCAGGATGCGCCCCATGCCGCCACGGGCCAGGTCGCCGATGGGGCGGAAGCGGCCCGCGATGGCGGGCCAGCGGCGGAAGGCGCGGCGGGAGCGGCGCATGCCGTCGGGGCGGGTGTCGGAGCCGCCGGGGAGCGTGGGGCGGCGCCGGCGGAGGGGTGCGGCGAGGGAGGGGGAGGTGACCACGCGCGAAAGAGTTGCAACCGGCGTTCCGACCGGGGTGCGCGCCGGATCCCCCGGATCCGCAGGGCGGGTGTAACGCTCGGGGAGACACCCGGCGGGGGTCCGAAGCCCCCAGCGCATCACGGGCCGCGAGCGACGGCGAAGGCGCCCGACCCGGGAGGAGAGGCGCGGCCGCTCAGCCCTCGGTCGCGTCCTCGACGGCGGCGTCGAGGAGGAAGACGACGTCCGCGTCCTCGCGGCGCCGCGCGGGCGCCATGGACTCGACGACGAAGTGGTGCACGCCCGGGCTCAGCTCGACCTCGAAGGCGTCACCGAAGCGAACGCAGCTCGCGGGGTCCGGCGCGTCCCCGAGCAGGTAGACGCGGGCCTCGCCCCGGCGCGCGAAGCCGGCGACGAGCACGCGGGTCGGCTCCTCCACGCGCACCCGGTAGACCCGCTCCGGCCCGGGCGCCTCCCCCGGCGTCCGCACCTCGCGTGTCGGCTCGCAGGCGTAGCCGTCGAGCTGGGCCGTCAGCACCGCGTAGGGCTGCCGATCGCCGAAGGGCATGGTCGCGACGCGGAGCGGCTCGTCGGCCGTCCCGCCCCCGAAGAGCGGCGCCGGCTCCGGGTCCGGCGGCTCCTCGCCGGCGAGCACGCGCCGCAGCCGGTCGAGGGCCTCGAGCGTGCGCAGGTTGCGCTGGTTCTGGCCGTGCGTGAGCCCGACCTCGTCGAAGACGCAGGGGCGCCCGCGGCCGTCGACCTGGTGGACGTTCGGGTGCACGCCGTCGCCGGCGAGGCCCTGGTGCGGCAGGTCGCGCACGGCGAGGTCGAAGTCGATGTAGGGGAGCGCCAGGGCGCGGGCGAGCGAGCGGCTGATGCGGTTGTAGCGGCGGGCCCAGACGTCCATCTCCGGGTCGTCGCCGCGCGGGAGCACGGCGCCGAGGACCGGGACCACGCCCTGGCGCTCGAGCTGATCGCTCAGCTTCGCGAGGCGCTCGGCGAAGGTGTAGGGGTCGCGGGCCTGCACGTCGTTGCCCCCGAAGAAGGCCAGGGCCCAGCGGGCGCGGGTCTCGCGGATCTCCTGGAGAGCGCGCGGCGGGCGACCGGCGAGGCCCTGGCGGAGCGACCAGCCGACGCCCGCGGCGACGCTCTCGCGACGGTAGGGGTTGCTGCCGCCGGCGCGGCCACCGCGGAAGAGCTCGAGGGTCTCTCGGAGGTCGTCGCGGCCGCCGAGGTCGACGAGGTCGTCGCGGGAGAAGCAGTGGAGGAAGGCGTGGCTCTCCACGCTCGAGCCGCCGAGCTTGGCGAAGACGTCGTCGCGGAGCTCACGGCGCGCGGCGACGGCGCGGATGCGCTGGGCGACGGCTGACGTCAGCGGGGCGTGGATGCTCTGCGCCTCCAGCGCGAGGACCGGATCGGGGGGCGGCGCCGGGGCAGGAGGCTCGACGGGCTCGGGGGCCACGACCTCGGCGGCCGATCCCCCGGCCGGGGCCTCGGCGGACGCCGACACGGGCGCCGCGCTCGCCTCGACGCGCTCGCCGCCGGGGGTCTCCTCCTCGACGGGGGCGTCCACGTCGGGCGTGCCGCAGGGCGCGAGCAGCGCGAGCGAGAGGAGGAGGAGCGCGGCGTGGGCGAGCG
>MDTG01448275.1_pt1 | contig 14055 bp, 14 predicted proteins | sample 811421 | NCBI WGS metagenome assembly MDTG01 (sample SAMN05326645, study PRJNA326480) | marine metagenome | isolation source: seawater | place: Pacific Ocean: South East | collected 2011 | reverse complement strand
GCGAAGATATTTGTCCCAAGTGTAGGCAATAATGGAGTCTTCGCTGCGCCTGCGCCCATCGTCATCGCTAAAGACCAGTGGTTGACTAGGCACACCATACAGTGTGGCTACAACAGTGTTCGTGAGGGTGGCTCGCCTGATGTCAGTATCCTCAGCGGCTATGCGCATAGCTTGCTCATTATTTCCGCCGGTCAGATATAAAAATGCGATGTTGCTCGCTAGAGTTTCAGGAACGGTGACAGTTAGCTGATGCTCCCAAATGGGAAGGTTAACTTCCTTCTCGGTGAGCCATCGTTGGCTAACCATATTGATAATAAAAGTTTTGTAACTTACTCCTTCAAATTCTCCTGAAACGGTATCAGCCACGCTATAGCTGTAATTTGGGTCGGGAGCACGAACATATTGATCTAGCGGGGTTAGCTCAAGCTGTGCTGCTTGAAGACCATATGAGTAAAAAGTGAGTAAAAATACAACTAAAAAATTGCGTAGCAGAGAAATTAGTTTACAAGGCATAGCTCGGGCTCCAAAATGCATCTAATCACATGTTATCACTGTTTTTCACAGTAAAAAGAAAAGCTTTCGTAAAACTATGGTTGTTATAAAAGCACTTGTGCAAAGGTGTAAGTGGGGGACGATTTGTTGAGAACCATTGTTAAGTCTGGAGCCTTGGGGACGATTTCGGTTTTCGCGGTGATTTTTCTACTCTATAGGTTTGCTGCAGAGAGGGTAGAGGTGATTGAGCTGCACACATACAGTGAGGTCAATGAGATCGTAACGACCCGGCTTTGGATTTTAGATTTTGAGGGATTTCAATACTTTCGTGTTGGCTCCGATGGTTCGGGTTGGTATGACCGGCTCCAGAATACACTCGTAAAGCAGGGCTACTTTGAGATGACCCGCGATGGAAAATCAGCGAGATACAGGTCAGAAAACAGGCCTGAAAAATCGATTGAGATCAATCAGCTTATGTCTGCTAAGTATGGTTGGGGAGACGCCTTTATTGGGATGCTGACAGGTGGTCGTTTTGGATCGATTCCAATTCAATTAATTCCTCTCTAAGGAAAATTTGTAATTTTAGCGAATCTGTTTGGGGTTTTAAGTCAAAATAGAGGTTTGTTGATAGGGGTTGAGATTTTTTGCGCCACGCCCTAATCTGGACTTGTGGTTAGCTTGGTTTTTCTAAAAATCTTTAAGGGAGGAGCTATTATGTGCGACTTAGATACTCAGCAGGATGTTGACGCTTTCGTTCGCGAGCAAGTCAGAGGCGGGAAGGATTTATCGCGAAGAGAGTTTGGTAAAATGTCGATGGCGGCAACCGTTGGTATGTTGTTACCACCCGTATCTAATGCCCAAGCAGTTATCGGGTCGGATGTGAAAGTTGAGACTCCGGATGGAATTGCTGATTGCTATTTTGTGCACCCTGAATCTGGGAAGCATCCCGCAGTAATAGTCTGGCCTGATATTTTAGGGTTGCGTCCCGCATTCAGGCAAATGGGGAAGAGGCTAGCTCAGTCTGGTTTCTCTGTGTTAGTCGTTAACCCTTTTTATCGGGATGCGGTATCTCCTGTGGTTGGCGAGGGAGCTAGCTTTAGTCAACCTGAGACTCGTGAAATAGTTCTGCCCATGGCGAGGAATTTGAATGCAGAAACTCATTTGTCAGATGCTCGGGCAATGGTTTCATATATAGATCAACAAGCCTCCGTGGACACAACTCGACGCGTGGGTACTATAGGGTACTGCATGGGTGGGCCTATGGTCATGCGAGCCGTTGCGGCTGTTCCTGAAAGAATGGGCGCAGGTGGCACTTTTCACGGTGGTGGGTTGGCAACTGAAGCCGCTAATAGTCCTCACAGACTTATTCCTGAAACTCAGGCCAGCATGCTCCATTGCATAGCCGCTAACGACGATGAAAGTACGCCGGAAGCAAAAGAAATGTTGAGAAAAGCGTATGCGGACTCTAATATTTCAGCAGAAATTGAGGTTTACCGTGATACCTTGCATGGCTGGTGCCCGCCTGACTCACTTGTTTATAACGAGGCTCAGGCTGAGCGTGCTTGGAGCCGATTACTTAACTTATTTGAAAACGCGCTGGCCTAGTAGGACTAGAGATTGCTCTGTAATTGGAGCTCATATAGCTCTCTTAAAGTACCGCGCCATGCTCGGTACTGCTGTTCCATGGTGCCAGTGAGTCCGTATACTTGAGTGTTAAGTTTAAGCATTGCAGGTGCTAGCTCCTGGTTGAAGCCTTGAGCGAGCTCGGTAAATTCATGCTCGTAAATTTTGCTCCATTTAAAGCGGTCGTATCTTTGACTGAGTGCGAGGAAGCTGCGGGAATTGCCATAACTGGCGGAAGGGCGATCGCCGTCTGCATTTCTTTGTTTTTCTTCTTCAATTTCGTCGAGAGAGTATTTGCGCCAAAGGACATAAGCAGGTTGGATGTCTTGATATAAAGTTTCGTAATATTCGTCTACCGTATCGACAAAAAGTTCATGTCGGTATTGCATATCCCTCACCCGAGCAAAAGTTGGGTCATTATTCGCAGGAAAGCGAGCAGGGACAAGGCGTCCATCCGCGCCTGAAATTAGGCTACCCTCGAATGTTTCTGGAGCGACATCGGTGGCATAAGTTAATTGCGTAACTTGAATAATCTCATTGCGCTCTGCCCTTGTTAAGAGGTCGCGAGCCTGAAGGATGTCGTTAGCAATTTGAGAATAAAGATCTGTAAATGGATCTTCGTAGTTAGCCCCATCGAATCTGTTACCAAAAGTGAAACGCGCGGAATTTGGATAGTCTGAAACAGCGGCTTGGTCTGTGTAGTAATTTTCAAACCAAACGCGGTTAGTGCTGTCTGTGGCCAAGACCTTGAGTTCTAGCCTGGACCCGTTTGACCTAATTATCTCGCCATTAATCGTGATGTCAAATGTGGGATCTCTGTCCGGTAGAACCCTCACCGCACCCCAATTATTTGAAGTCTCCAATACGTTACTGAGCAAGTGTGGAAGAAATCGAGTTTCTTTTTTCGTTATTTCCTCAAAAACCCACTGACCGAATTTTGAAGTTTCCTTTGCGTTTTTTTCCGTTGAGGTAAAATTCTGCACATTGATTGAAAGCTGTTGACTATGCTCTGGCGCAGACGCGGCAATTACTAGTTCAACATTTCCCAGCGGTTTGGGAAGAGAGGCTTCTTCCTGTCCAATAGCCGTGTCAGAAGGTGGCAAGGTCCTCGTTTGACTGCAACCAGCTAGACAAGCAGCAAAAAAGAAATTCAAAAATATCTTAGGGAAGCAATAATTCACCTCACCCCCTCTGCGCGGCTGCAAACCTTGCCGCGGCTCAATGTCTGATCACAGTCAATGTTAGGTGTGGGCGTATCATAGCGAGTAAAGGCTTGCACAAGGCTAAACGACTCTCGATTTCTGCTATTAATCGTGATGACAAGGTTCAGTTCTTTGCGGCTAGCACTCACGTTGAATCTGTGGATTATAGTAAGTTCACCGGGGAGCGTTGTCTGGAAAACGAGCTGTTGTTGGTCCCATCCGCAAGCTTCTACACCAAACTCATTAGCAAAGGTTTGCATCACCCCATAACCGAGGCCACAAACGAGCGCAGAATCATTTCGGCGCGTTATCCTGATTTCGTCAAGTGTTTGGGTGATGTTAAGCGTGGTCTGCCGGCTGACATATTCAGCAAGTCTCGCAAGTTCAACAACGCTTGTGCTACTGCCGCTACTTCGCGGTAGGTTAATACTGCCTACACTAATGGGAGGAGAAACAATATTACGCCTGGGTGATTGAGAGCTTTGCCTTTGAGCAGCCTCCTGGCGTATTCGCATTGTTCGATTGAGTTCATCCCGCCAGTTATCGCTACGCCGAAAATCTTTCTCCCAACTACCAGAAAAATCCAAGCGCAGAGGTTTGTCTAGATCTAGAACAGTCAGTTTCTCTTCGGCGCTAAAAACAAGACTAGGTAGTCCTGCTAATGACGCAATTGTAAGAGGGAACAATAACTTCTGAAAGATAAAGGAAATTCTCATGACATTATCTTAAAGGCATCGGTTCTTTGACATGTGGCAATACTAACATGTTAAGCCTTTGCGAACATTGGCGGCGAATGCAACAATGAGATTCAGAGCTAATTAAATATTTCATTATGGAGCCAGTTAACATGTCCCTACATCATACATTTTATTTGCGTGTTGGCTCAGAATTTTTTAAAGGTTTAATGTTTATTGGAATTTTCGCTAGTCTTGTCAATTATGCGGTTGCTCAAGAAAAAAACTCGCAAGATCTTGTCACAGCATTTTGGAAGTCTCCCTCAGGAGAGCAACAAGATAAAAATATTGAAGCCTTAATTAGTGCTAGCCCGGACGCCTTGACTCTCTATCGGTGGTTGCAACGAGGCCCGAAGTTTTCGGTAGACGTTGAAACCGGAGTTGTTGAGAGGGTGCGCATCAATAAATCTGGGCTGGAAATGCCGTACGTCATGTTGATCCCACCAAGTTATAAACCGACAAAAAGTTACCCTGTTGAATTTATTCTCCATGGCGGCGTCGGTCGTAAGAAGTGGCAAGACGGCGATGTTTTTTGGCGAGGTGGTTATGATTCGTTAAAACATCCAGATAAAATTGTTGTAGTGCCAGCAGCTTGGAACAACGCATATTGGTGGCAATTAGAACAAGCTGAAAACTTACCAGAAATATTAAAAGCTGTTAAGCGAGAATATAATGTGGATGATAATCGTGTCTCCCTGACGGGTGTGTCAGATGGAGGGACCGGTGCATATTTTTTTGCTTTCAAGCAGCCCACTCCTTGGTCAGCTTTTTTCCCATTCATAGGAAACGCCGCAGTTTTACGCAACCCACAAAGCGGGGGCGGTTACCGGCTGTATTTCGAAAATTTACGCAATAAGCCTTTATTTATAGTAAACGGTGAGAAGGACCCGCTGTACCCCGTATCCTCTGTGGCGCCGTTTATGAAAGTTTTGGTTGATGCGGGAGTTGAGCATGAATTTGTTCCGATACCAGGTGGCGGTCATAACCTCAATTGGATGCCAAGCCAAGCTGCTGCCATTCAAAGTTTTAAAGATAAAAATCCAAGAGTGCCTTTGCCGGACTCAATTCAATGGGTTGCAGATAGGACCGATATTTATAATCGCAACCATTGGCTCCGTATTGATTCACGTGCGGGGTTTGATTCGCCAGCAGTCGTTGCTGCTAAAAGAGATAGCAATCGCATCGTATTGGATACGGTTGGAGTGGATGCTCTTACTTTACTAATAAGTCCTGATCAATTTGATTTTGGAAGGCCACTCGAGGTGATTGCTGACGGTGAACGGGTTTTTGAAGGAGAACTGACGTTAGATGAGTTTGTCATGTTAGATTGGATGGCGATTGATCTCGATCGATCTATGCTTTTTGCGGCAGAGTTAAACTTAAAAATAAAGCCACGTTAGCAGCTATTTGATTTTCGGGGAGTGGATTCATTGAAAAGTGCTTGATATATTTAGACGTCAAAGGGTAGCGTCGAGTTGCTAAGGCTCTTGTCGAAAGGTAAATAAAAAGGAGAAAAACATGGTCAATATTTCTGCTGGATTGAATAGCGGTTTGCCGTCTTTGATATTACTGGTTTTGTGTGGTGGAGTGACTCTAAATGTCTCCGGCCAAGAAACTGGTAATGCTCGTGGGCCCATCATAGAAATGCCTTATGAGATTGTCAGTGGCTGGCAGCAGCCATTTCAAGAGCAGGGTTTCGCGTTTGGAGGTAATTCTGCAATATGGGCAGAAACCTCTGACCGAATAATCATAAACCAGCGAGGCGAGACAATATTGCCCTACCCTATACCTGACGATTTCCCCGGGTTTGCAGGTGCACTAGGTATAAATGTTCTTAGGGAAGCAAATCGACGAACTTGGCAGAATTGCCTTTTTGAGATGGATGCCAACGGAGAGCTGTTAAGTGTCTGGGATCATCTAGATTATCTCTGTGAAGGAGCAGATGGCCCGGGGCCAGAGCGCATCAGGGTCAACCCGTATGATCCGGATCGAAAACTATGGGTTGTGAATCAGACACACCACGAAATTCATGTGCTCTCTAATGACGGAAGCGAGGTCATCGCGACTTTCGGGGAGAGAGGCGTGCCGGGCAACGATGCAACTCATTATGGAAGCCCACAGGACGTTGCTTTTCTCCCAGATGGACGCATTCTTGTGGCTGATGGATTACTCAACCACAGGGTAATTGTCTACGACGGAGAAATGAATTATTTGGGCGAGTTCGGAAGCCAAGGAGACCAGCCCGGTCAGTTCAATACGATCCATTCTCTTGCTGTTGGTCCTGGCGGACGAGTTTTTGTAACAGATCGGTCTGGTAACAATGGAGTTAATTTGTTTCGCACGACAGCTGATCCGGCTGTTTTTGAATTTGAGCGTTCGATCGGTGGGCCTTTGACTTTGCCGCTGGATATTATTGTTAATGAAGACGATTTCTGGATTACAGATCTTGGGCCGTTAAGATTTATAAATTTTGATTTTTACGGCAATATAAAAAATACTTGGCTCGTCCCTGCCGGACTCCCGGATGGTTACTTAGAGGTCCACACTTTTACTGTGGATCCTGCTGGGAATCTTTATGGAGGTGACAATCAGTACGGACGCACACAAAAGTTTGTACCTAAAGCTGAAGCGGATGCCAGTTTGCTTATTGAGCCTCCTTGGGTGGCGCGCTAGAAGTTTTGTTGCCCATGCTCTTTCAAAAGAGATTGCGTTCAGTGGCGCTGTTTGTGTCGGCGAACTTTTGTTTTGCCTTGGCGTTTGGGCAACCTACTGATCGCCTGAATAAAGTTATTTCTCAAATGGAGGCAGGGTTGCCTGCTTTGGGAGTCCTATCTTTCGATTATTCGCTCACAAACGCGCGGGCGCTTTCATCCAGTAAACTTGATTTTGTCATTATAGATATGGAGCATTCTCCCTTTGATGTCGAGCGACTAAGGGAGTTCCTCCTTGGTATGACTAACAAGCGTCGAATTATGGAAAAGCAGAGTCTGCAACCTGATGTTGTGCCTTTGTTCGCATCCCCAAAACTGGTCGAGAAGATTTTCTTTCGCAAGTTAAACAGGTTTTAGATGTCGGTGTTTTTGGAGTTATGTTCCCTTCAGTTGAGAACGCTGATGAGACACGCTTAGCTATTAGATCTATGCGTTATCCGCAGGGGTTTAATTCAAAGGATATGGAACCTGCAGGTCTACGAGGTCGAAATCCAAGTAATGCTGTTTGGTATTGGGGTGTACCCGAGTACCATGCTCGCGCAGATACTTGGCCCCTAGATGATCAAGGCGAGCTCTTGGGTATAATACAAATAGAAACTCCTAAAGGTGTTGCGAATGCTTCAGAAATTGCTTCAGTACCCGGTGTTGGCGCGATCTTTATTGGCCCCTCTGACCTAAGCACAGCTATGGGGTTCTCTAGTCCTCGCGAACCAGAGGTAGAGGAGGCTATACAAAAAGTTTTGTCTGCATGTGTCTCCAGTAAAGTTCCGTGCGCAATAACCACTAACGCCCGAGATGTAGAAAAAAGGCTTGAACAAGGCTTTCGAATGGTAACTGTTGGCGTCGATTATGGCCTTCCAGCTTCTGCTACAGAAGTCTTGCGATTGGGGCGAGGCTACAACAACTAAGTTTCAAATTATTGGCAATCTTTTAAATTTACTTTCGTAACTTTGCCCATCGCATTTCGCGGTAGTGATTCTACAATATGGAGAATCTTAGGCACTTTGTATGCCGACATGCGGCCGTCACACCAATTTTTAAGGTCTTGATAATCAAGTTTGGATGCAGATTTTAATACTACAAAAGCGGTCACCGCTTCACCCCAAGTCTCGTCAGGAGTTCCAAGAACCGCGACCTCCAAAATGTTTTCGTGAGTAAGTAATGTGCCTTCGATTTCTAGAGCTGAAAGCTTGTATCCTCCTGATTTGATAATGTCAATGGATGACCTCCCCATAATTCGGTAATAGCCATTATCTAACACCGCAACATCGCCAGTGCAGAACCAACCATCGATAAAGCTTTCTTCGGTGGCACTTGCGTTATCCCAATATTCTAAGAATACATTATCGCCCTGAACTCTTATTTCGCCCGCAAGATTCTCAGCATCAATTAAATTGTCTTCATCATCAAATAATTGAATATCCACACCTGGAAGAGCCTGCCCAACATGACCTGGTCTTCTTTCACCGTGATAAGGGTTAGATATTCCCATTCCTATCTCAGTCATACCATAGCGTTCCAATAATGTTTGGCTTGTGAGCGCTTTCCACTCATTAAAGAGTTTTACAGGACAAGCGGCTGATCCAGAAATGTTTAATCTCATTGAACTAAAGCCAGCACAAATACGGTCTTTCTCGCTGCTGGGGAGTTTGCAGATGTGCTGTATTAATTTAACGTAAATAGTGGGAACAGCCATGAAAACGTTGTAATTTTCTGCGGCCACGGAAGCGCAGACTCTTGTAATATCAAAGTTCTGATAAAGGTCTATCGTGGCTCCTGACCAGAGGCCACAGCTAAGTATATTGATGATGCCATGAATATGATGAAGCGGCAGGAATAAGGGGACAACGTCACTGCTTGTCCATTCCCAAGCATCGATAAGGGTTGTGATTTGTGAGCTAATTATGGCATGTGTGCTAACTACTCCTTTTGGTTTGCTGGTAGTGCCGCTCGTAAAGAGCATCATCGCTCTTCTGGATTGATCAATGGCCGGTAAGTCTTTGTGTTGAGATCTGTTTAAAATCTCCTGAGCATCAATAAGTTCAACTTCAAGCTCAGAGCACAGTTCCTTGAGCGATTCCTTGTATTTCCCAGAAGCTATCATCCTTGTAACGTTCGCGCTTTTTAAATAATGATCCAGCTCGGTTACCGCAGACGCGACGTTCAAGGGTACCGCAATTCCTCCAGCCCGCCATATACCGTGTAATGTCGTTACATAGTCCTCACTCGCCGGGATAAAAAAAGCGACACGCTCCTCGTTTAAATCGGATTCACTGCCTAAAAGCCCTTTTGCGAATCTGTCAATTTTTCCATTTAGGTCTGAGTAGGTAATAAGCACTTTATTTTCAATCAGTGCGACTGCGGAATTTTTATTATTTAATGTTGGAAATAAAGTTGTCATCCTATAGCACTCTGCGTTTGGTTTAAGTTAGTTTTGCGAAGGAACTCAAAAATTAATCTGAGCTTTATAATTATTGAAAAATAATACTTACGGCCAAAAATAAAAGAGACGGGCCAAGGAGGCAGCCTACCCCAGTGTAAAAAGTAGCTGTCATGGCGCCATAAGGCACCAGCTTGGGGTCGGTTGCTGCAAGGCCCGCTGCGACGCCGCTGGTAGTGCCCATGAGACCGCCAAAGACCATGGCTGATTGGGGGTTGTTCAACCCAATAGATTTAGCAACGAGCGGAGTCCCAATCATGACGAGAATTGATTTTATCAACCCTGCCGCCACGCTCAATGTTATGACGTCTCCAGAGGCCCCGATCGCTTCACCGGTAACGGGGCCCACGATATAAGTAACTGCTCCTGCACCAATTGTTGTGATGGCGACTGGGTCGGTGTAACCGAAAATCACAGCTACTAGCGCTCCCACAATAAAAGAAACAAGTACACCTGCGAAAATAGATACAACTCCTGCGACTCCTGCTTTTTTTAGTTCTGAAAGTTGGACTCCGAATGCGGTAGATACGATTGCGAAGTCCCGTAACATGCCCCCGCCCATTAGCCCAATGCCGCCAAGTAAGGTTAGGTCGGCAACGCCCTTGTCGCCCCCCGTCACAATGCCTCCAAAGTAGGCGGCGATGAGACCAAGTGCGATCGCTATCGCAGAGCCATGGATCCTTCCTTTTGTGAGTTTATCTGCTACAAAGTAGGAGACCCACATGACGGCTCCCACAGCGGCGAACGCGACAATCAGATTATTTCGGACGAAAACTGTTTCTAGAAGGCCCATTATTCGACGCTCCTTTTCGCCTTATTGCCAATCCGGCTTAGTATTGGTACTAACGCAAAACTGATCGCAACCGCCGCAACGCCTGCGGTAAGAGCCAGCATTCCACCCTCTGAGGCAGCCGCAACGTTTTGTCTAGCAGCCATTGCGATTACGATTGGAATATACATGGCACTCCAAAAACTTATTCCCGCCCCGGCCTTGCCCTCAGTTAGGGTGCGGAACTTATCGGAATTACTGGCGAGGACCAGTAGTAACATGGCAATGCCAACCCCGCCTACATTGGCCTCTACCCCTATGGCCAGGCCAATAGTTTCACCAACAGCCATCCCGATTAGTAAGCAGGCTGAGAGCAGTGCAACACCGTAAATGAGCATTGTGATTATCCTTTGTGTTCAATAAAAAATTCGCAAATCTAAAGATTGCTGTCCGTATCTCATTGAAGAGAAGAGAATTCAACATATAAACCAAGTTTGGTTGAGAACTATATTCGATTTAAACACGTTTGAGAATTGGGTGACAAAGCTAATTAATTGACAATGCGAAGGTTTTTATAGGTTAATTGCGTTCTTTTTCAAACCAACTAAATTTTTGAGATAAGGTTTATTACATGAAAGTGTTTTATGCAAAGGTACTCGGGGGGCTTGTAGTGATCCTCGGTCTTATGAGCGTCAGTTTTGCGCAAAATGTCACAACGGAGATTCTCGAAGGAGCGCAAGATTACTCTGATCGATGGGTAACCTACGGGCGCAATTATGGGGCTTGGCGGTTCATCCCGGACGATGAGATAAATAGAGATAGCGTTGCTGGCCTGCGTCCAGTATGGATAAAGCAAACTGGGGTTACTGGAGGAGCATTTGAGGTTACGGCGCTAGTTAATGATGGAAGGATGTACCTTACGACGGCCAACAGTCATCTTATTGTGGTCGACCCGCTAACGGGAGACGAGCTTTGGCGATACGATCATGATTTTGAAAATGTAGATTTGTGTTGTGGTCCACATAATAGGGGAGTTGCACTGTACGAAGACATGGTCTTTTACGGGACTCTTGATGCGCGACTTATAGCATTTGATGCAGAGAGTGGAATCCAATTGTGGGACGCTGAGGTTGGAGATTATCGCGAGTCTTATTCTATTACCGGCGCCCCGCTTGTTGTGAAAGACATGGTTCTGATTGGTGTTGGGGGGGGTGAGTTTGGTATCCGTGGTTATATAGATGCCTATGATGTTCACACGGGTGAGTTGAGGTGGAGATTTTATACTACTCCGGCAGAAGGGGAATTGGGTAACGATACCTGGGAGGGTGACTCATGGAAAACAGGTGGAGCACCTACGTGGGTTACCGGAACTTATGATCCTGAAACCGACTGGGTCTTTTGGGGAACTGGGAATCCTTGGCCAGACATCAACAATAAAGTTCGAGCGGGAGACAATCTTTTCTCTAACTCAGTGATAGCGTTAGATGCTAATAGTGGGCAACTTCAGTGGTACTTTCAAACCTCGCCGAGAGACGAGTTCGATCATGATTCAACATCCGAGCCTATGATCATTGATGAGATGTTTGAAGGTGAGTTAAGAAAAATGATCGTTCAAGTTTCGCGCAACGGACATGTCTACGGTCTCGATCGATTAACTGGAGAGTTCTTGTATGCCGGAGAGTACACTCGAGTAAACTGGGCAGAGCGAGATGAATCGGGCAAACCTGTTTTGAAAGAAGCTTTCAAAGAGCCAGCCAATGAAATGGTATTTCCGGGCCTCTACGGCGGAAAAAACTGGCCGCCAGCGGCTTATAGCCCCAACACGCATATGCTGTATATTCCAACCACCGAATGGGGCACACGATTTATCCGGAGAGAGGGTGAAGCACGGGCTGGGACAATGGATTTGGGAGGGATGCCTCAATTCGACGTTAGTGGAACTGGTTGGGTAGTTGCTTTTAATATGCTGTCTGGGGAAATTGATTGGCAGGTGGAGATGCCTGGTAATTTTGCATGGGCTGGTACCTTAGCCACCGGAGGCGGGCTAGTTTTTTCCGGCGCACCTGACGGTTATCTTTATGCTTTAGATGACCAAACGGGAGAAGTGTTGTGGAAATTTCAAACTGGTAGTGGTTTGTATGCGCCACCAACAAGTTTCACCATAGATGGAAAACAGTACATAGGGATTGCGTCGGGCACACGTAACCCGGCTACTCGTGCTGGTGTGGCAACGGGAATTTCTCCGGGAAACTATATTTTATTTAGTTTATAGAAACTTATTAGGGAACCGACTTGATTAGGGTTATGAATAATTTTATTGGTAATGCCTGTAGAAGTTTGACCATTGGAGTATTGTTCGCTGTATACACGGGTCCGGCAATTGGTGGTGTCGGTGAGGGCCTCGAGTTGTATAACTCGTATTGCTCTGTTTGCCACGGTGAAGCCGGGGAAGGACAAGCAATGGGGAAGTCGCTGAATGATCGAAGTGCTAATTCCCTGAGCGACGCGGAGGTAGTGAGTGTGATTAAAGATGGTCGTTCGGGCACAGGCATGGCAGGTTGGGGCGATTCCTTCGATGATGAGGAAATCCTTGATATCGCAAATCATGTCCGATCTCTTCAGGGGAGGTCTGGTATTTTGCTAGAAGAGAGGGAGGCCGTGCTTGACACTCCAGAGATAATCGCAGGTAGAACCTTATTTAATGGTAAAGGGAAATGCGTTACCTGTCACAGTTACGGTGACGAGGGGGGCAGCATAGGTCCAGCGCTAGACGGCGTCGCCCGGCGCTTAGACGATTCAGAACTAAAAGAAGCGTTACTTGATCCCTCTGCGAAGGTTGCGAAAAATTATAGGGCGAAAAAAGTAATTAAGCCCGATGGAACGATTGTTTTGGGCCGGTTTCGGAATGAGTCGGATAGAACTTTGCAGATCCAAAGCGAAGACGGGCGGAGGTGGGTTACTTTTTTTAAAGACCGAGTGTCTTCAATCACTAATGAAAATGACTCTTTGATGCCTAGCATTTTCTTAACTCTGGAAAAAATGGAACGAGATCAGTTGTTAGCTTTTCTTCAATCACTTTGAAAAGTTATTTAGTTCATAATAAGACAGTCTGGATTTATTCCACTTTTCCTTGCGTCGATCCAAGTTTTTTCAGCAGGGCCCATCAGTGTTTGTAGTGTTTCAATTCTTGATTGAGGGGAGGGGTGGGTAGCAAGTAATTCCGGTGTTCTCCGAGATTGGTTGTCTGCCATCTTTTCCCATAAAGTTAAAGTCTCTAACGGATCAAAGCCAGTTGCTGACATCAATCTTAAGCCAATTTCGTCGGCCTCGCTTTCCTGTATTCGGTTAAACGGAAGTAAAATCCCGATTTGGGTTGACGCGTCGATAGCCGCGGCCGTGCTTTCCGGTACTCCAAGGATTTGTGCCGCCAGGACACCAACACTGCGCATCGCCGATTGGCTTGCCCGTTCGTTCCCATGTCGCGCGATGACATGGCCAATTTCATGAGCTATCACTGCCGCGAGTTGATGCTGATTATCGGCGACTTCTAATAGACCTTCGTAGACACCAATTTTTCCGCCTGGCAGCGCAAACGCATTGACTTGGGGATCTTCAAACGTAGTTACCTCCCAGCTATATCTTAGTTTTGCCGATTCGTCTAAGCCGAGAATAAGATTTTCGGTAATACATCTGACATAGTTAATTTTTTCAGAACTCGCGCTTATCGGAGTGGATTCTATAATCGCTGTATAAATCCTATCGCCTTGAGAAGCCATCTCATTTTCAGAGTAAAGCGCTAATTGCCTGCGATTAAGGGGCGAAGATGTGCATTGAGATAAAAATATTAAAAAGAAGGCTACACGAATATCTGATTTTCTCATTACCCATCCCTGCTTTCTCGCTGGAAATTTTTGAGGTTCTATTGTTCTAAATTCTCCCATTCTGAAAATGCTTTTTCTAGATCTTTTGAAATAGAAGCAGATTTTTTGAGTATTTTTTTGATGTCTTCTGGTTTCTGGTCGTAAAAATCTGCGTTTGACATTAAGCGTTCTATTTCCGACTGGGCAGACTCTAATTGATTAAT
>MDTG01364433.1_pt1 | contig 14055 bp, 13 predicted proteins | sample 811421 | NCBI WGS metagenome assembly MDTG01 (sample SAMN05326645, study PRJNA326480) | marine metagenome | isolation source: seawater | place: Pacific Ocean: South East | collected 2011 | reverse complement strand
TGTCTTGGAGCTTGTGTAAATGCACCAATGATGCAAATAAATGATGATTATTTTGAAGATCTTGATAAGGAAAAAACTTTAAAAATATTAGATCAGATTTTAAAAGGCGAATCCCCTAAACCTGGATCATACAGAGGACGTGTTAATAATGAGCCTGAAAATAATAGAAAAACATTAATGGATTTAAAAAATGCTTAAAGATCAAGATAGAATTTTTAAAAACTTATATAACGATTTAGGTTCCGATATTGAGTCTTCTCAGAAAAGAGGAGATTGGATTAATACCAAAGCTCTAACTGAAAAAGGTAGAGAGTGGATAATAAACGAAATTAAAGACTCACAACTTAGAGGAAGAGGTGGAGCAGGATTTCCAACTGGTTTAAAATGGTCATTTGCACCAAAAGAAATTGGTTCAAGACCTCACTATTTAGTAATTAATGGAGACGAGTCAGAACCAGGCACTTGTAAAGATAGAGATATTTTAAGATTTGAGCCGCATAAATTAATTGAAGGATGCTTAATAGCTTCATATGCGGTGCAAGCTCACGTATGCTATATTTATATTAGAGGGGAATATTTTGTCGATGGCCAGAAGCTGCAAGCAGCAATTGATGAGGCTTATAAAAAAAAACTTTTAGGTAAAAATGCTGCTGGTACTGGTTGGGATTTAGATATTTTCATTCACTATGGTGCTGGTGCTTATATATGTGGTGAAGAAACAGCGTTACTTGAGAGTATTGAAGGAAAAAAAGGTCAACCTAGGTTAAAACCACCTTTTCCAGCTTTGATAGGACTTTATGGTTGCCCAACAATAATAAATAATGTTGAAACTATAGCTGTTGTTCCAACAATTCTTAGAAGAGGTGGAAAATGGTTTGCTTCATTAGGTAGAGAAAAAAATACAGGCACAAAAATCTTTTGTATATCAGGAAATGTAAATAATCCATGTAATGTAGAGGAAGAAATGAACATACCTCTTAAAGACTTAATAGAAATTCATGCTGGGGGTGTTATTGGTGGATGGGATAATTTGCAGGCTGTAATTCCTGGTGGATCTTCAATGCCATTAATACCAAAGGATAAATGTGAAACTTTGACTATGGATTTTGATTCTTTAATGGCAGAAAAAAGTGGATTAGGTACAGCTGGTATAGTGGTTATAAATAAAGATCAAGACATTATTAAATGTATGGCGAGAATTGCTAGATTTTACAAACACGAAAGCTGTGGACAATGCACACCTTGTAGAGAAGGTTCTGGTTGGATGTGGAGAATGCTTGAACGAATGTCCAAAGGTGAGGCGACTAAAGATGAGGTTGAAATGTTAGGAGATGTAACAAATCAAATAGCTGGACATACTATTTGTGCTTTTGGAGAAGGCTCCTCTTGGCCAGTGCAGGGGTTATTAAGACATTTCAAAAAAGAAATTGAGAAAAGGAATAATCTAGAATTAATTGTGGAGAAAAAAAAGAATATTCCTTATTTGGTAGATCAACATTTATTAGAAAAAAAAAATGCTTAAAGTTAAAGTAAATGAAATCGAAATAGAAATAGAAGAAGGTCTTACAGTTCTTCAAGCTTGTGAAAAAGCGGGCGTTGAAATACCTAGATTTTGCTATCATGAAAAATTATCAATTGCTGGAAATTGTAGAATGTGTTTGGTTGAGATGGAAAAGTCACCAAAACCCGTCGCTTCATGTGCAATGCCTGCAGTTGAAGGTATGAATATTAAAACCAACACTCCTTTAGTTGAAAAAGCTAGAAAAGGAGTTATGGAATTTTTATTAGTAAATCATCCATTAGATTGCCCAGTTTGTGACCAGGGTGGTGAATGTGATTTACAAGATCAGTCAATGTTTTATGGAGTTGATAAATCTCGATTTAAAGAAAACAAAAGATTTGTTCCTGAAAAAAATATGGGTCCTTTAATAAAAACACAAATGACTAGGTGTATTCATTGCACTAGATGTGTACGTTTTGCAACAGAAGTGGCAGGCGTTCCAGAAATTGGAGCCATTGGCAGAGGTGAAGATATGCAAATCACTACTTATCTTGAACAATCAATGCAGTCTGAACTTTCTGCCAATGTTGTAGATTTATGTCCAGTTGGAGCATTAACTTCAAAACCATATGTTTTTGAGGCAAGACCATGGGAGCTAAAAAAAACTGAAACAATTGATGTCATGGATGCAATTGGTTCAAATATCAGGGTCGATACTTATGATTGGGAGGTGAAAAGAGTTCTTCCAATTATAAATGAGGATATTAATGAAGAATGGATATCTGATAAAACAAGGTATGCTTGTGATGGTCTTTTACATCAAAGACTCGATACACCATTTATTAAATATAATGGAAAATTTGAGAAGGCCTCTTGGAGCGAAGTTTATAAAATTATCAAATCAAAATTTGAAAATACATCGAAAGAAAAAATATGTGGATTTGTTGGAGATTTAACCAATATGGAGACAAGTTATATTTTTAAAGAATTTTTTGAAAGAACACTAAATTCAAATAATTATGATTCTAGGGCAGATGATAGATTTTTAGATATAAACCAAAGAGAAAATTATTTATTTAATTCTACAATAAATGGAATAGAGGAGTCAGATTTAATTTTTTTAATAGGTACAAACCCAAGGTATGAGGCTACGATTCTTAATGCTAGAATTAGAAAATCCTATGTAAATAGTAATACAAAGATTATTTCTCTTAATGATGTAGGAGATTTAACATATCCATATGAAAATTTAGATGGCTCCACAGAAATGTTAAAGGATATTTTTGAGGGAAAACATGAAATTTCTAATCAGATTATCTATGCTAAAAAACCATTAATAATTATTGGTGAGTCTTTATTTAATTTAAGATCCTCTAAATTCTTATTTAATTTGATTAAAGAATTTCTTATTAAAAATAACAAGATTAATGAAAATTTTAATCCTCTTAATATTTTATCATGTGACGCATCGACAGTTGGAAATTATGATCTAGGTTTAGTCAATCAGGAAAAAAGTTTATTACAAGATTTAAATAATCATCAATTTGAAATTTTATTTTTAGTCGGTCAAGACAATTTAAATTTTGATAAGAAAAATGAATTTATAATATACCAAGGAAGTCATGGGGATAGAGGTGCTGAGAAAGCAGATATCATATTGCCAGGCTCAGCATATACTGAACAAGATGGTCATTTTACTAATTTAGAGGGCAAAATACAAAAAGCATTAAAAGCCTCTTATCCTCCAGGAGACGCTAAAGAGGATTGGCAAATTATAAATGAGTTATCTGAATATATTAGTAATAAAAAATTATTTAATGATAAGGATGAACTTGAAAGTAGTATGTTTAATTATTTAAATCTACAAAAAGAGAAACAAAAAAATTATATTAAAAAAAATAATGATCATGATTTCGGCGAATTTTTAAATGAAAATTTAGATATAGTCTTAAAAGCTTATTATTTTTCAAATGTAATTGCCAGATCATCTAAAACAATGATCGAATGTAATAACTCAAAGTTTAATTATAAATCTACAGGAACAGAAGGCTAAAATGGAATATTTAAGTATTATTTTTCAGGAGATTTCTAAAATATTATTTCTTTTAGTACCAGTTCTTGTGTCTGTTGCGATGATAGTGTGGCTAGATAGAAGAGTTTGGGCTTTTGTCCAAAAAAGACAAGGCCCTAATGTAGTAGGACCATTCGGTTTGCTTCAGTCACTTGCTGATGCTTTAAAATATATATTTAAGGAGATAATTATTCCTTCAAGTTCAAATAAAATAATTTTTATTTTAGCTCCAATTGTTACTATGACATTAGCTTTGATAGCTTGGGCTGTAATACCATTTAGTGCAACGCAGGTTTTAGCCGATATAAATGTTGGAATACTTTATTTATTTGCGGTCTCTTCTTTAGGTGTTTATGGTATTATTATGGGAGGCTGGGCTTCCAACTCAAAATATCCTTTCCTCGGAGCTATTAGATCAGCAGCTCAAATGGTGTCATATGAAGTTTCAATAGGAGTTATTATTATTAATGTTTTATTATGTGTTGGATCCTTAAATCTGAACGATATTGTTTTAGCTCAAAAAGATATTTGGTTTGTAATCCCATTGTTTCCAATGTTTGTAATTTTTTTTATTTCTGCTTTAGCAGAGACCAACAGACCACCATTTGATTTACCAGAGGCTGAGGCAGAATTAGTTGCTGGATATCAAACAGAATATTCTGGAATGATGTACGCAATGTTTTGGTTGGGTGAGTATGCAAATATTTTATTAATGTGTGCAATGGGATCAATATTATTTCTAGGGGGATGGTTAAGCCCTATTGAAATATATCCATTTACCTTAATACCGGGTGCTTTATGGTTAGTTTTAAAAATTTTGATGTTATTTTTTCTTTTTGCATTAGTCAAAGCAATAGTTCCAAGATATCGATATGACCAGTTAATGAGACTTGGTTGGAAAATTTTCTTACCTTTTTCTTTAGTTTGGGTTGTACTAACAGCAAGTTATTTATTTTTTTTCAACTTACTACCAATTAATTAAATATGAAACTTCAGAGGCTTTTAAAAACAATATTAATGACAGATTTTATTAGTGGGTTGTTTATAGCAATAAAAGAACTTTTTAAATCTAAGAAAACAATTAATTATCCTTTTGAAAAAGGAAAAATAAGCCCAAGATATAGAGGAGAGCATGCTTTAAGAAGATATCCTAATGGAGAAGAGCGATGCATAGCATGTAAATTGTGTGAAGCAGTCTGTCCAGCTCAAGCTATTACAATTGAATCCTCAGCAAGAGAGGATGGAAGTAGAAAAACTACAAGATATGATATTGATATGATGAAGTGTATATATTGCGGATTATGTGAAGAGTCTTGTCCAGTAGATGCAATTGTTCAAGGACCAAATTTTGAGTTTGCAACGGAAACACGTGAAGAACTTTATTATACTAAGGATAAGCTTTTAGATAATGGAGATAGATGGGAAAATATTTTAGCAGCTAATATAAAAGCTGATAATCCTTATAGATAAAAAATATGATAGCCCATACAATCTTTTTTTATACATTCGCACTCATAGCTGTGGTTTCTGCAATAATGGTTACTGCTTCTAAAAATACAGTTCATTCTGTTTTTTTTTTAATTTTAGATTTTATAAGTGTGTCATGCCTTTTTATTATGATAGGAGCAGAATTTTTGGGAATGATTATGTTAATTGTATATGTTGGAGCGGTTGCAGTATTGTTTTTATTTGTAGTAATGATGTTAAATGTTGCTCAACAAAAAAATCAATGGTTTATTTCTAAAGAAAGCTCAAAACATATACCTATAGGCATGATTATAAGCACAATAATATTTTTTGAATTAATAATTGTTATTGGGGGATGGAAATATAAACCTGATTTGTTTGATATAAATAATTCATTTAACACATTCACAGAGAGCAATACTCATTCTATTGGTCAAGTATTGTATACTGATTATATACATGTGTTTCAAATAAGTGGTATGATTTTATTGGTTGCTATGATTGGTGCAATTGTTTTAACTTTTAGAAAAAGAACCGGAGTTAAAACACAAAGTTATATAAAACAAATTTCAAGAGAAAGGTCTGAAGGTGTTCAAGTTTTAGAGGTGGAGAGCAACAAAGGAGTAAAAATTGATGACTGAAATTGGTTTGGGACATTATCTAACGTTAGGTGCTGTTATTTTCTCAATAGGAATTATTGGAATTTTTTTAAATAGAAAAAATATTATTGTAATATTAATGAGCATAGAATTAATATTACTTGCTGTTAATATTAATTTAGTTTCATTTTCAATTTTTTTAGGAGATCTTGTTGGACAAATATTTACTTTATTTATCTTGACTGTTGCAGCTGCTGAGGCTGCAATTGGATTAGCAATAATAGTTGTTTACTATCGAAACTCAGGAACTATTAGGGTTGAGGAAATTGATAAACTAAAAGGTTAACTATGGAATTATCAATTTTGTTCCTTCCACTAATTGCTTCAATAATATCAGGTTTTTTTGGTAAATATATTGGTGATAGGAGTTCAGAAATAATAACAAGCACACTTGTTTCAATATCTGCAATCTTGTCTGTATACGTTTTTTATCAAGTAGTAATTAATCAATACGAAGAAAATATTGTTATAGCGACCTGGATCAATTCTGGATCATTAGATGTAAATTGGTCGATGTTAATTGATCCTTTGTCTGCTGTAATGCTAGTTGTAGTTACATCTGTATCTTCTCTAGTACATATATATTCTATTGGCTACATGTCTCATGATCCCCACAAACCAAGATTTATGGCTTACCTATCTTTATTTACGTTTGCAATGTTAATGCTCGTAACATCAGATAATTTTATACAATTATTTTTTGGTTGGGAAGGTGTCGGTCTTTGTTCTTATTTTTTAATTGGATTTTGGTTTAAAAAAGAAACTGCTAATGCAGCAGCTATAAAAGCCTTTGTTGTAAATAGAGTAGGTGACTTTGGATTTGCATTAGGAATTTTTTTAATTTTCTATTTGTTTGGAACTGTTAATTATTCAGAGGTATTTCAACAAATTCCAACGATGGTTGATAAAAATTTATCCTTTTTAGGTTTTAATTTTAAAGCAATAGATTTGATTTGTTTACTTTTATTTATTGGTGCTATGGGTAAATCGGCTCAAATATTATTACATACTTGGTTACCTGATGCAATGGAAGGTCCTACACCAGTTTCGGCATTAATTCACGCAGCCACAATGGTTACAGCAGGAGTATTTTTAGTAGTAAGATGTTCACCAATTTATGAATACTCACCTTTAATTTTAAATTTAATAACTATTGTTGGTATGACTACAGCTTTTTTTGCAGCAACAGTGGCTTTAGTTCAAACCGATATTAAAAAGATAATTGCATACTCTACTTGTAGTCAATTAGGATACATGTTTTTTGCAGCTGGAGTAGGCGCATACAATGTTGCAATGTTCCATTTATTCACTCATGCCTTCTTTAAAGCACTTTTATTTTTAGGATCAGGCTCTGTTATTCATGCATTTAAAGATGAGCAAAATATAAACAATATGGGAGGTGTATGGAAAAAACTACCATATACCTATGCTTTAATGATTATAGGAACCTTGGCTTTAACTGGGTTTCCATTTTTATCAGGATTTTATTCTAAAGATGCAATTATCGAATTTGCTTATTTAAAAGGAAACACAACTGGTTATTATGCTGCTGGAATTGGAATTTTTACTGCATTTTTAACTTCTATTTATTCATGGAGATTAATTTTTAAAACTTTCCATGGAGAGTATAATAATAAAGATATCAATATAGAGGAAACACATGAGTCCCCATTAGTGATGCTTATTCCTTTATTCATACTTTCAATAGGAGCGGTATTTGCTGGTTTTCTGTTTAAAGAACTCTTTATTGGCTATGCTGATAATCTATTCTGGGCAGAGTCTATTAAATTTTTAGAGCCTTTGAGTACTGAACATCCACCTTTATGGTTTTTGCTATTAACACCTTGTTTGATTTTATTATCTATTCCAATTGCTTATTACTTATTTGTTACAAATAGAAGATTACCATATGCAATAGCATCAATAAACAAACCATTATATAATTTTTTGGTTAACAAATGGTATTTCGATGAATTGTACGATGTATTGTTCATTAGATCATCAAAAAAACTAGGACTATTTTTATGGAAATTTTGTGATGGAACTATAATAGATGGTTTTGGTCCAGATGGAATTTCTTCTTTTATAAAAAAATGTTCAATTAAAGCAACTAAATTTCAAAGTGGATTTATTTATCAATATGCATTTATAATGTTATTAGGTTTTTCTGCTTTATTAACTTTTTTAATTGTTAAATAATGGACTTTCCTATTCTTTCATCTTTAATACTGTTGCCAATAATTGGCGCTTTGTTTTTATTTTTTACAAAAGATAAAGAAGGAAATAATCTTACTGCTAAATATGTAGCTTTATTTACTACAGTTGTAAATTTTTTAATATCAATTTATCTTTGGATCTCCTTTGACCAATCTACATCCAATTTTCAATTTATTGAGGATAGAGTTTGGATTGAAAGTTTGGTAAATTACAAAGTAGGAGTAGATGGAATTTCAATTTTATTCATAATACTGACTACATTTATAACTCCACTATGCGTAATATCCGTAAATAATTCTGTAAAAAAAAGATTAAGAGATTTTTTAATTGCGATACTAATCATGGAAAGTTTTATGATTGGTGTTTTTTGTTCACTTGATCTTGTAGTATTTTATTTATTTTTTGAAGCTGGATTAATTCCAATGTTTTTAATTATTGGTATTTGGGGAGGCACAAGAAGAGTTTATTCAGCATTTAAATTCTTTTTATATACTTTGTTAGGTTCTGTTTTAATGCTAGTGGCAATAATATCAATTTATTGGATTACTGGAACTACTGATGTGGTTCAACTGTACGAAATTGGTATTGATATTAAGTATCAAAATCTATTATGGCTCGCATTTTTTAGTTCTTTTGCTGTCAAAACACCTATGTGGCCAGTTCATACATGGTTACCTGATGCACATGTTGAAGCTCCAACAGCAGGATCTGTATTACTAGCCGCAATATTATTGAAAATGGCTGGATATGGTTTTATTAGATTTTCTCTAGGTCTTTTTCCAATTGCATCTGAGATATTTACACCTCTTATTTATACATTGAGCGTTATTGCTATCATCGTTACATCGCTAATAGCTTTAATGCAAGAAGATATGAAAAAGTTAATTGCATATTCTTCTGTAGCACATATGGGTTTTGTAACTTTAGGTATATTTACTTTAAATCAACAAGGTATTGAAGGAAGTATTATTCAGATGATAAGTCATGGATTGGTTTCAGCAGCATTATTTTTGACAGTTGGTGTAGTATACGATCGAATGCATTCGAGAATGATAAGTACTTACGGTGGATTAGTTACAGTAATTCCAAAATATTCAATATTATTTATGTTATTCGCTCTAGCATCATTAGGTTTACCTGGAACAAGTGGATTTATTGGTGAGTTTTTAATTTTAATGGGTGCTTTTAAAGACAATTTTTTAGTTGCAGTCATAGCTAGTTTAGGAGTAATTTTGGGTGCTGCTTATATGCTTTGGTTATATAAACGTGTCGTGTTTGGAAAGTTAATTAATGAAGACCTAAAAAAAATTTTAGACTTAAATAGATCTGAATATTTTATTTTAAGTTGCCTAGCAGCTCCAATTTTATTTTTTGGGTTTTATCCAGATCCTCTTATAAATACAATTGAAGTTTCTGTTAACGATTTAATAAATATGTATTCAATAAATTTAGTTAATAAATAATATGGAAAATTTAAATTTAATATTTCCTGAAATATTTATTTCACTTTCAATTATGTTTTTACTTATTATTGGTGTATTTAAAAAAGATAGTTCTAAACTTATATTTAACTTTTCTTTATTTGTAATAATAATAACAACAGTAATAACTATTAACGAAACTTTTTCAGTAAATCGAGAGACCTTGTTTAATCAAAGCGTTATTATTGATCAAATGTCTACTTTAATGAAAATAATTACGTTAATAGGAGGATTTTTAGTTTTAGTTATATCGTCAAGTTACCTTAAGTTATATAAATTGTATAACATAGAGTATCCAGTTCTTGTTTTGAGCTCAATTTTAGGAATGATGATTATGATAAGCTCAAATGATTTAATTGTTTTTTACATGGGTTTAGAATTGCAATCATTAGCTTTATATGTGCTTGCCACTTACAACAGAGACCAGTTAAAGTCATCTGAAGCTGGTTTAAAATATTTTGTTTTAAGTGCATTATCATCAGGACTATTATTATATGGGTGTTCTTTGATATATGGATTTTCTGGCTCAACAAATTTTAATATTATATCAAATCAACTTAATTCTAACGAATATGTTTTAACATTTGGTATTGTTTTTATTCTAGTTGGTTTAGCTTTTAAAATTTCTGCAGTTCCATTTCATATGTGGGCACCAGATGTTTATGAAGGTTCTCCAACAACTGTAACATTATTCTTCACAATTGTGCCAAAAGTTGCTGCATTAGCTGTTTTTATAAGATTTTTATATGTTCCATTTTTCAATTTAGTTGACCAATGGCAAATGATAATAATTTTTTTATCAATTGCATCTATGGTTTTTGGCGCTGTTGCAGCTATAGGCCAAACTAATATAAAACGATTAATAGCATATAGCTCTATAGGCCACATTGGTTACACATTAGCTGGATTAGCTACAACATCAAATGAAGGTATTCAAAGTTCAATAATCTATATATCGATATATATTGTAATGAATTTAGCTCTGTTTTCATGCTTATTGATGTTGAGAAGAAATGATCAATATTACGAGGATATTGATGATCTATCAGGTTTGTCAAAAAACCACCCATTATTATCTATATGTTTTCTTATTATATTATTTTCATTAGCAGGCATACCTCCTCTAGCAGGTTTTTTCGCAAAATTTTATATCTTTAAGGCTGTCCTAGAACAGTCTATGTATTTTTTAGCCATAGTAGGATTATTATCGACTGTAGTTGCAGCCTTTTATTATCTAAGAATTATAAAGATAATTTATTTTGATAAGGAAAAAGACAAATATGATACTGATCATAATTTATGGTTAAAATTTTCACTTTCAGTCTCAACGATATTAATTCTTTTATACTTCATATTCCCGAGCCAATTGATAGAAGTTGTATCAAGAATTAGTATTATTTAATGAAATACAAAATATTTAAATTCAAAAAAGTTAAAAGTACTAACGATACTGCAGTTAGAATTATTAAGGAGACCAATTGTAATTTAGGTATGGTCATTTCAGAAACACAAACTAAAGGCAAAGGTCAGTACGGAAGAAAATGGATTTCATCAAAAGGAAATTTATTTGTCTCATTTTTTAACAGATTAGATAAAAGTAAATTAAGAATTAACACTATAACTAAAATTAATTGTCTTTTGGTTAAAAAATTACTTTCTAAATTTACAAAAAAAAAAAATTTTATTTAAAAAACCTAATGACCTTTTGATTGATAAAAAAAAAATTAGCGGAATTTTACAAGAAGTAATATTTATTAATGATAATAAGTTTTTAATTACTGGAATTGGCATAAATATCACAAAAAATCCAATTATAAAAAATTATCCAGCTACAAACTTAGAAGAGGTAACTAAAAAAAGTATTAGTAGAATAGTTATTGAAGATAAACTTAGAATAATTTTTGAAAAAAATTTGTTAAAATTGTATAGAATAGAATAATGTATATTTTAGGTAATATTGGTAATACTGAAACAAAATTGTGCCTTGTTTCAAAAAAAAATAAAATTTTAAAAAAAATCACATTTTCTTCAAAATCTGTAAATAATAAACAGCTTAGTAATTTATTTACAAAAAAAAAAATTCAATTTAATAAAGTAGAAAAGGTTTTATTTTGTAGTGTTGTACCCAAAACATTTGATATAATTAAAAAGTTTTTGTCAAAAAAAGTTAAAATAAAATGTTTTGAGGTTAAAAACTTAAACTTAAAGTCTCTTATAAAAATTAAAGTAAATTATAAACAAGTAGGTTCTGATAGAATTACTAATGCAATTAGTTTAATGAATAATAAAAATAATTATATTATTTTAGATTTTGGAACAGCAACAACATTTGATGTTCTTATCAAAAACACATATTTTGGTGGGATTATCGCACCAGGTGTGAGATTATCTCTTAACTCTTTATCAGACAAAGCAACTCTAATTCCAAAAATAGACCTAAAAAAAATAAATAAAGTAATTGGCATTAACACAATCACTGCTGTTAGATCAGGATTTTTTTGGGGATATGCAGGTTTAATTGACAATATAATTAATTTGATTAAGAAAGACACTGGGAAGTCTTTTAAAGTAATTATTACTGGAGGATTTTCAAATTTATTTAAAAATTCAATAAAAACGAAGACAAGTCAAAATCAAGATATTACAATCAATGGTTTAATCAAAATTTCAAAGTTAATTAAATGATATGAAAGATGAACTTTTATTTTGTCCCCTAGGAGGGGCAGGCGAAATTGGCATGAACATGAATTTGTTTGGCTATGGACAGCCTAGTGATCATAAATGGATAATGGTTGATATAGGTGTAACTTTCGCTGATGACACCATACCTGGCGTTGATTTAATTTATCCAGATCCAGGATTTATTGTCGAAAGAAATGAAAATTTATTAGGAATAATCTTAACTCACGCACATGAAGATCATATTGGTGCAATTGCTCATTTATGGCCTAAACTTAGATGCAAAATATTTGCAACACCATTTACTGCAGTTTTAATAAGAGAAAAATTTAAAGAAAAACAAATTGATATTACCGATGATTTAAAAATTGTAGAGTTGAATGGTAAAGTTTCATTAGATCCTTTTGAAATTGAATATATAACATTAACGCACTCTATATTAGAACCAAATGGTTTAAAAATTAATACTCCAGCAGGTTCTATTTTACATACAGGCGATTGGAAAGTTGATCCTAACCCATTAGTTGGTGGAAAAATAAATGAAAAAAGATTGAAAGAAATTGGTGAAGAAGGTGTTTTAGCTATGATTTGTGACTCTACCAATGTCTTGAGCGCTGGCAAATCAGGATCAGAACTTGATGTTAGAAAAAGTATGTTAAATATAATGTCTAGATTAAAAAAAAGAATAATTATCACTTCTTTTGCATCTAACGTAGCTAGAATGGAGACAGCTTTTTATTGTGCAGAAAAAACTGGAAGACAAATTTCATTGGTTGGAAGGTCAATGCATCGTATTTATAAAGCAGCAAGACAATGTGGATATCTAAAAAATACTATTGAACCAATTGATCCTCGTGAAGCAAAAAATATCTCAAGAGAAAAAATTGTATATCTATGTACAGGTAGTCAAGGCGAACCAATGGGTGCTATGATGAGAATTTCTAGTTATGTCCATCCTGACGTTTTTATTGAAGAGGGTGATTCTGTTATTTTTTCTTCTAAAATTATACCTGGAAATGAAAAAAAACTTTTCAAATTACACAACCAACTTGTTAAAGATGGAATAGAGGTAATTTCTGAAGAAACTGATTTTGTTCATGTTTCTGGTCATCCAAATAGAGAAGATCTTAAAGAGATGTATCAATGGGTAAAACCAAAATGTGTTATCCCAGTTCATGGCGAACATAGACATATGATTGAACACATTAATTTTGCAAAAGAAATGCAGGTACCAAACCCAGTTCAAGTTGAAAACGGTGATATTGTTAAGTTATTTCCAGGAGAAAAACCTGAAGTTTATGACAAGGCCCCAAGTGGAAAACTTTATTTAGATGGAAATGTAAGTGTAGATCCAGACTCTCAATCTATAAAAGATAGAAAAAATCTTAGTGCTAACGGATATTTAGAAGTAACTATTATGATTACGCCAAAAGGAAACATTCATAATAACCCAATACTTTCTTTTAGAGGTTTGCCAATTGATGATAGAGAAGAATTTACTTATGGTTTGATTGAGGAGATAGAAATAATTTCAAGAACTTTCAAAGTTGGTAGCAAACAACAAGATCATAATTTAATTGATGCTTTAAAAATTGCCTGCAGAAAATTTTCTAAAGATAGAACTGGAAAAAAACCTTTTACAAATATTAATTTAGTAAGAATTTAATGAGTGTTACAGGGTTAGCAATTATCTATATAATAATTTGGTGGATTATCTTTTTTGCTATCTTACCTATTGATGTAAATAGAAATAAAACCGTAAGAATCGATGGAGAAGACCCTGGTTCTCCCGAAAACCCAAAAATGTTTAAAAAATTCTTATATTGCACCGGAATAACTTCTGTTATTTTTGTCATAATTTACTTATTAATGAAATATGAATATCTAAATTTAAGAAATATTATTAATTAAAATGCTTTTATCAAAATTATTTATTCCAATATTAAAAAATAATCCTTCTGAGGCTAAAATAAAATCTCA
>MDTG01193664.1_pt1 | contig 14055 bp, 13 predicted proteins | sample 811421 | NCBI WGS metagenome assembly MDTG01 (sample SAMN05326645, study PRJNA326480) | marine metagenome | isolation source: seawater | place: Pacific Ocean: South East | collected 2011 | reverse complement strand
GCATGCCCTTGATAGCTGCCGTATCGAAAAAGCATTTAAACACTTTGGCCATGATATTAGTGATGAGGATCATGTGCTTGAGGCTGGGTTGGGTTTCGCGGTTGATATTGAGAAGCCAAAATCTAAATTTGGTGGTTTTATAGGTTACGAATCGGTTTGTCGAGTGGCTGAAAAGGGACTCTGTAGAAGACTTTTGCAATTTCAGTTGATGGACCCTGACCCCCTGCTATTTCATAATGAGCCTATAGTAAGAGATGACCAGATAGTCGGATATCTTACGTCAGGGTCTTATGGACATTTCTTAGGGGGAGCTATAGGGTTGGGTTATATAAACTTTTCGGAATCGGATACGTTAGACAATTTGGTTGATTCAAATTATGAAATAGTGGTGGCAAACAAAAGTTACAAGGCATGCTCAAGCATCAAACCTTTGTACGATCCCACCAATGCCTTGATGCGATCATAATTGGTTCTATGAGAATTGGGGTGTACAACGTTCTTTAAAGAGTGATTAAACACAGTTTAAACACAGATGGAGATAATATGGATTTTGACGTTTTACTGAAAGATTTTACTTATTACGTTGAACAAAATAATGGGGAAAAATTGAGTGAAATGTTTTCTCAAAATGGGGTTTATGACGATTATATTTATGGGGCTTTCGAGGGTCGAAAAAATATTGAAACCATGCTGACCAATCATTTCCATCAGGATGCGAAAGACATGACTTGGAAGATGTATGACTCAATTTTTAAAGATGGTATTGGTTATGCTAAATACAGATTTACGTTTACATCCACTATCCAGGAGAGTTATGGTTCTAAGGTTGCAGTTCCGGGGATGGCCTGTTTTGAATTTGAAGGTGATCTCATAAGAAAATATAGTGAGTCGGTAAATGGCGGAATAGCAATGGCTCAGTTAAATTTGCCCGCTGGTAAAATAAAACGTGTGTTTGAAAAGTGGGCAAAGCGAGCTCAGGATAATGATAGTGTCTTGGCTAAGATGTATTCAGAGTGAACCTATGGCGGATTAAGGTGGCCAAAGACGTTCAAAAACAATTTGTCGATTAATTTAATTCGAGGGCTGGGAGTGATGAGTCAAGATGGTAATCAAAATGATAAGAGTTTAGTTGGCAAGATCGCCATTGTTACTGGGGGCAATGGTGGAATTGGCCTGGGAATAGCACAAGGGTTGGCCTCAGAAGGGGCAACGGTAACAATTGCAGCGCGAGATAAAAATAAGAATAAAGAAGCTTTGTCTCTTATTAAGAGAACGAATCAAGATTGTGATAGTTTTTGTGTGAATGTAAATAATAAGGACTCTTTGCGTAAGCTGGTAGACTTTGTTATGGAAGCCTTTGGCCGGATAGATATCTTGGTTAATAACGCTGGTATTAATAGACGAGCCGCTGAGCCTCATCTGCTGTCTTCAGATGATTGGAATTCAGTAATTAACACCAATTTAAACTCGGTGCATGATTTAACCTCTATGGTTTTTCCATGCATGAAGTCCAACTTGTCCGGGAAAATTATTAATATTGGATCTATGATGTCAATCTTTGGGAGTGGGTATGCGCCAGCGTATGCTGCCAGTAAAGGTGGACTTGTTCAATACACTAAAAGTTGTGCTGTGTCCTGGGCAAAATATAATGTTCAGGTTAATGCTATTTTGCCGGGTTGGATTGTAACCGATTTAACTGATCAATTAAAAAAAGATAGCCCGGGGCGTTATGCAGAAATTGTTAAAAGAACCCCGGCTCAGAGATGGGGGGTCCCTGAAGATGTTGCGGGAACTGCTGTTTTTTTATCTAGCCCATTGTCAGACTTTATTACTGGCGTATCAATCCCTGTTGATGGGGGTTATAGTGTTTTCTGAAAATTAATTAAAATATAGAAATAAGAAGATTTTATAAAAATGGAAAAAAAACCAATCTTAATTAGAACACAACTGATATCTTTTATAATAATTAGTGTGATGCTTGCCGTCTCACCTCTTGCCTGGAGTAAAGATGCAGTTTTTGAAGATTTGTTTGTTAGAAGCGGTGTCTGGTATGACAAAATAACAGAAAAAATATTTTCAGGAAAAATGAAAGGATCGATGGAAGGTATTTCGAGAGGATGCCGGGGGTGCAAGACCTATGAAGGTCAACTTCAGGACGGTAAAGCTGAGGGGGAATGGTCATATTTTCATGATAATGGTCAAGTCTATCAGCGTAAAAATTTTAGACAAGGCCGGTTAGATGGTGATTTTGTCTCATTTTATTATGATGGTTCTTTGTGTCAGAAAAGTGTTTATGAAAATGGAAAGTTATTGGGGGCTTTGGAGCGATATCATCGCAATGGTGAGATTTGGTCAGTTGAGGACAGATCTCCAGAATGTGACATGTGCCTATGTGGTGATAAAAAGCACCAAGATTAGGGTTTAAATTGATTTAAAGAATAATTTTTACATAGAATACGATATTTGCGAACTGTAAGGGAATACTGAAAAAATGAAACTGAGAGTCTACTTATCTGGCGAGATACATACCGATTGGCGGGAAAAAATAAAAAATCACGTAGCCTTATCAGGCCTACCAGTTGAATTCAGCAATCCGGTAACAAACCATGAAGCATCGGATGATTGTGGGGTTTTTATCATGGGGCAAGAAGCTGATAAGTTTTGGCATGACAATAAAGGGGCTAAATTAAATTCTATTAAAACCAAGAAGTGCATTGAAGATGCAGACATAGTGATAGTTAGGTTTGGGGAAAAATATAAGCAATGGAATGCCGCATTTGAGGCAGGGTATGCAGCCGCCATCAATAAGTCTCTAATAATTATGCATAGCCCAGACCACCAACATGCGTTGAAAGAGGTGGATGCATCTGCTAGTGCGGTCATAGAAACCCCGGATCAGGCGGCCCAAATTTTAAAGTATATAATTAGTGAAGAACTATCTTAGAGGTGGAATTGGTAGTTTTAAAGGGTAGAGATTCATGGATAGACAAATTATAGCCATAGGCGGTGGGGGGTTTGGACGAAACCCTGGTGAAGGGATTATAGAGTCATATATTCTGGAAAAAGCCAATGCTAGAAAGCCTAATATATGTTTTATTCCAACTGCGACAGGGGATGATGATGCGTACAAGGTGAATTATTATTCCACTTTTACTAAGCTAAATTGCAACCCCGTTCATATTGATTTTTTTAAGAGAACTCCAAATATAAAAAATATTATAGAAAATCAGGATGTTGTATTTGTAGGGGGTGGTAATACTAAAAGTATGTTAGCGGTTTGGAGGGATTGGGGTCTAGATTCAATATTGGAAGATGCATATCGGAACGGGGTTGTTATGAGTGGCGTTAGCGCCGGTGCCATTTGCTGGTTCAGTGAAGGGATAACAGACTCGTGGGAAAGTGACCTATTTTTACTGCCTTGTTTAGGTTTTCTCGAGGGGTGTTGTTGCCCTCACTACGATGAAGAAAAAAATCGTAAGCCAGCTCTAGCCAAAATGTTAAGGAAATCGCTTCTGGAACAGTGCTTTTGTATCGAAGGCGGTTCAGCATTGCATTTTAAGAATGAAAATGTTTTTTCGAACGTACCATTCTTAAGAGATAAGAAATCCTATGTGACGAGATTGGATAAGGGGAATGTGATTGAAGAGCCGATTCAATCTATCGAGATTGAGCGGCAAAAATAGGTGATTTTGACATTATATTTTTGTAAAGATAAGTTGGTGTAAAAAAAAGTTTTCTTTGGATGAGAGGTTCGAAAAAACATGAGCAGTATAAATAAAATTGTATGTATCGCCGGTGCTAGTGGATTGGTAGGATCAAACCTTGTTAAGGAGGGTCTGTGCAGAGGTTATAAAGTTCGTGGCACATGCCGTAACATTAATGACTCTGAAAAAGTATATTATTTAAATAAATTACAAGGGGCTGACAGGAGATTAGATTTATTTGAGGCAGATATGAGCAGACCGGGAAGTTTTGATAAAGTTCTTTATGGAGTGGACTGTGTCTTTATAGCTTGCCTAATACCTATCTATTTCGGGGTATCCGGGAAGCCAGCAAAAGAAATGGAATATAAGCAGGCTTATGATGAGATCATAAGCCTTACCGTGAATGGTTGTATAAATATACTTGAATCAGCCGTCAAAAATGGCGTTAGAAATGTAGTGATATGCAGCAGTACTAGTAGCACTAACCCTCTTCCTGCTGTAGGTATTAAGAATGAAAGTCATTGGTCTGACGAAGAATTCCAGTGTCAGGAAAAAAAGTATACGTCTGCTGCTAAGACCGTAATGGAGAAAGCAGCGATTAGATTTGCAGATGAAAACAACATTCGCCTATCAATAATAATGCCAACAGGTTTATATGGTCCAGTTATTATTCCAAGACATATGAGCGGTAATCCTCATGTTTGGATTGAAAGATTAATCTGTGGAGAGGAGGGTCGCCATTCCGATGTCCCTAACGATTCAACTTCACTTATTCATCTCGAGGACCTGGCCAAAATATTTTTTGCGGCATATGAAAATATTCATGCTTCAGGTCGTTATTACGGGGTTTACGATAGTTGGCATTGGGAAGATATATATGCCGAATTACAGAAACATTTGCCAGGTATGATAATGCCTCACAGGCCTTATGATATTCCGGTGGAACCGACAAGGTTTGATTTTACTAGGAGGGATAGCTTGGGGGTTTCTCTACGTGACATACCAACTTGCATTAAAGAGACAGTAGATTGGCTTAAGTTAGAACCGTTTAAATAAAATCCTGTTTTACTTTGGGTTAAAAATAACACATAATTTTTCTTGTAATAATTATATAGTGTACTAACATTAATTAAAATATTGGTTCATTTATGGATATTGAAAAGGCTATTACTATATTAAATGAGGATGATGATTTTAGGGTCCTTAGGCGAGTAAATATTTCTGATAGACATTGTTTTAATGAGGACATTGGTCAAGAGCCAGTAGGAACATTAGCGGTTATTGACACCGAGACTACCGGTTTCAGCCCGGATTCAGGAGATCGAATAATTGATTTAGCAATAGCGATCTGTAGTTACGGTCAAAATACTGGCACCCTACATAAAATCACCTCCAGGTATGAAGGATTCGAAGACCCCGAGATGGAAATTCCTGACTCAGTTTGCAAGTTAACAGGGATCACCAATGACATGGTAAAGGATAAGTATATTGATGAGAGTAAGGTCGCAGAAGTTTTAAAGGGAGTGGGTCTCATAATTTGTCACAACGCAGCTTTTGATCGTCATTTTCTGGAAAGTCGGTTCCCCGCATTTGCGAACAAAAATTTTTCATGTTCTCTAAATGAAATACCATGGATCTCATGGGGGTTGGAGTCAAAAAAGTTGGATTACTTAGGCTATAGATATGGTTTTTTTCACCAAGGTCATAGGGCGAGAGCGGATGTGGATATGTTGTTAACGGTGCTTAACGAAAAAAACCCATCAGAGGATGTCAATATACTATCATCCCTTTTGAGTTATGCTAGGCAGACTACTTATAGGATTTATGCCACAGGACTTCCATTCGGGGCAAAAGAGCATGCCAAGGCCAGGGGCTATAGGTGGAGTGATGGTCGAGATGGACGACCTAAGGCCTGGTGGATAGATACCGCTGATGACGTCGTGGAACTAACTTTTTTGTCCGACTTAGGGTGTTCGTCGCCGGCTGTAAAAAAACTAACGGCAAAAGAGCGTTACCGTCCTATTGACCCATAAATTTAATGCTATGACAATTAATCGATGAAGCCTCTTTTGATTACAGTATTGACCCTAGTTCTTTTTAGTGTATTTGCAATTGTAATTGTACAGGTTGTTTCCTCATGAGTTTACTCCGAGAAGATCAGAAAGCACAAATACTTGCCAAAAGAAAGTTAATGGGGTTTTTCTTAATAATACATTGTTGGGCATGTGTTGGTTTATCAATGTATGTGGCCGTTGTATCCTCAAATGTCATAATTATATTAATTGCGATGGTTTTGATCGGAAGCCGTCAACAAGCGTTGCTAGTTCTTATGCATGAGGCAGCTCACGGAAATCTATTTAAAAATAAGTTTCTAAATAAGTGGTGCTCCCAGGTATTTTGCGCTTATCCTGTTTTGGGAGATATGAAACTATATCAAAATTATCATGCTAAGCATCATGCGTGGACCCAAACGGAAAAGGACCCAGACCTACTGTTAACCAAGCATTATCCAGTTTCTCTTACAAGCATGCTTCGGAAATTTGCTAGAGATATTTCTGGGGTCACTGGTGTTCGCCAAATACGAGACAGATTAGTTGACTTGCTGGATAACCCTGATGTATCAACCGTTGACAAGGTGAATAATTTATGGAGGAATATTGGGGGCGGTGTTTCTATTAATTTTATGTGTTTTTGTGTATTTTTGGTTTCTGGGCTCGGGTGGGCGTATTTTTGGCTTTGGCTTGTTCCCCTTCTTACTTGGCATCAAGTAGTGCTAAGAGTCAGGAATATAGCTGAACATGCATTATTAACAGAGAACTCGAAAAATGTTTTTCGTCAGGCGAGAACCACGATTGCTTCCGGTCTTGAGAGAATTCTAATCGCCCCCTATTGGGTCAACTATCACTTAGAACACCATCTTTTTCCAACTGCACCTTGTTACAATCTTCCCCAGGTTCGTGCTTTTTTGATTGAAAACGGCTTTGAGAAAGATCTTGAGACAGAGGAAAGTTACTTGGCAGTATTAAAAAGAATTACTAATAATTTTGAAAGACATACCTTCGGGTCGCATGGGAAAAAAAGATTGGTTGGTAGTTTCTCAAAGGGTTATAAAATCAAAGACTAATATGTGGTAACCTGAAAAATTACAATAAGCACTACTTAGGTTTTCCAACTGCTTTAAATAGTAATTCTTAAGAGCGCTATTAAAATCTGTTCGCTAAACAATAAACTTGTGGTACTTTGGGACATTGTATGGTTAGAGGGGGAAGCTTAGATTGAAATGGGCTCTAGTCTTAATTTTGATGTCAGGGATATGGGATTCTGGTCTTAGGTATGATACTTATGAGGATTGCATGATTAAGGGTGTCAAAGGAAGCTTTAACAATAGTCGAATGCGGGAAGAAGAGAAGATGTTTTATGACATTGATCCTGATACACGGAACGATTACCAAGATATTGTCAAGTGTGTTCCTAGCAAGTGAAGTTATATAGAATTTTTTCTAATATTTCTTGATTAATCAGCATTAAAGTAAGTCAGGTCTCATCACGGATCTTAGAACCAATTGATTCCCATTATAGGTGCTTTGATTAGAAAACCAGAAAATAGAACTTTTGGGAAAAGCCAATTGCGGGTATTTGCTTCCCAGCAAATAACCGACGGCATCTCCTAGCGTGGGTTGATGACCTACCAATACCACACCTAGGGATGAATAGGGCCAATTGGCGGCCGATAGTATTGCGTGGTGATCTGCTCCTGGAGCTATTTCTTTGGTTATTTCCATATCGGTAGATAAGGACTTAGCTGTTTGGATGGCTCTCACCGCTGGGCTAGTCACTATTTTCCATGGGTCCGGAAGGCGAGTTCTTAACCATGCCCCCATGTCTGCCGCCTGTCTTATTCCCTTTTTCGTTAGTTTCCTATTTAAATCATTTGTGCCATCTTCGGCATCTGCATGTCTCCAAAGAATTAATTCCATTTGCTAGCGATTCCCATTAAATTATCTAGTTGACCGAAGGCAGAGTTTATCAATATTGTACTGCTGGGCAGAAAAAATTGACTTTTCACCGGGCTTTTTCCTTATGTATGAATGATCCTGTGTTAATTGCCATGATCCTAAGTTATCCCTCATATCTGATTTCAGGGTTTCCTGAATAATTCTTTTCTTTAAACTTGGATCCGTAACTGGGAAGCAAACCTCAACCCTGCCATCCATGTTTCGCGTCATCCAATCTGCGCTTCCTATGTAAACCTCATTTTTTCCATCATTAGAGAATAGAAAAACCCTAGAGTGTTCCAAAAATCGGCCCAAAATGGACCGCACTTTAATATTGTCTGATAATCCCTTAATGCCACTTCGCAGAGCACAGGCCCCTCGGACAATGAGATCAATCTTGACTCCAGCTTGTGAAGCCTCATAGAGTTTATCAATTATCGTTTCATCTGTTAATGCATTTATTTTAGCCGTAATCCCCGATTTTTTTCCTTCCTTCGCATGTCTTGTTTCGCGCTCAATAGACGCCTCTAGCTTTTCTCTTAAAGAAAAAGGTGCTGACCATATTTTTCTCTGTAAGGTGTTTTTTCCTACCCCGGTAAGTTGGGTGAAGACATTATTAATATCGCTACCTAGATCCTGATCGCTAGTCATGATTGCTAAATCAGTATATTTTTCAGAGGTTACAGGATTATAGTTCCCAGTGCCTATGTGACAATAAAATTTAAGACTATTTCGGACCTTCCGAAGCACCAATAGCATTTTCGCATGAGTTTTGAATCCCACTACCCCATAGACGACAGTTACCCCTGCGTCTTCGAGTTGTCGGGCCCAATCGTAATTTGTCTCTTCATCAAAACGAGCAAGCAATTCCACTGCCACAGTGACTTGTTTCCCATTTTGAGCTGCTTTGATTAATTTTTTCATGACAGTGGAGTTGGCCCCGGTTCTATAGACGGTCTGTTTTATAGCAACAACAGAAGGATCACCTGCCGCTTCATCAAGAAAATCTAGAACCGGCGAAAACGACTGGTAAGGGTGATGTAATAAAACATCCGTTTTATCTATTACATTGAAGATGCTAGCGTCTTCTAATAACTGTTTCGGAATCCCAGGTTTTATAATTGGAAATTCCAAATTAGGCTGATTTATTTGTTTTGTTAGAGATATTAATCGCACTAAATTTACTGGCCCATCGACGGCGTATAGGTCTTGCGATTTTAATCCTAAATGCTTTAATAAAAAATTGGATATCTTTTTAGGGCAATCCTTTGATGTTTCTAGCCTTACCGAAGCACCATACTGTCGGTAAGATAATTCCCCTTTTACGGCGTCCCTTAAGTTAGTAACTTCCTCCTCATTTACAAAAAGTTCACTGTTCCTGGTTACACGAAATTGATAAGATTCAATCACATTAATCCCAGGAAAAACGTCTTTCATATGGGTATGTAAAATTGATGACAAGGTCATAAAACATCTACACTTATGGCTGAGATGTTTTGGAATTTCAACTATTCTTGGAAGGCTACGTGGCACTTGAACTATTGCTACGCTCAACTCACGATTAAAAGCATCTGTCCCTTGTAGCTCAACCGCGAAATTCAGGCTTTTATTCAATACCCGAGGAAAAGGATGAGCTGGATCAATTCCAATGGGCGTAAGAACCGGTTTTACCTCCTTAGAGAAATATTCTTCTATCCAGATAAATTGTTTCTCTGATAAGGTCTCCTTTTTTTTAAGAAAAATTTTTTCGCCCTCAAGTTCGGGGATGATTTGTTGGTTCAAGATTCTGTATTGCTCCTCCACAATATTAATAGCCCTTTGACTAATTGAGTCGAGCAGTCGTTTATTATCCTGGTGAGATATTGGTTGTTGGTTAATTTCAGTTTTGAGTCGAGCCACCAGGATTTCAAAAAACTCATCTAAATTATTGCTAATAATACAAATAAACCGCAGCCTTTCAAGGATGGGTGTTGTTAAGTCTTTAGCAAGATCAAGAACCCTAGCGTTAAAATCGAGCACTCCTAGCTCTCTAGGTATAATTAGATCAACTTTTCTTTTGGCATTATTCATAAACTTAAAATTTTCGAGAATGGGTGAGTTGATTTTACAGTGTAGTGACATTCATTTCTATAAGTCTTGAAAATATAGGAAACATTTTAGTTTCTGCCGATTGGGGGGTAAAGATTTCTAAAAAATATAGGGGAATTTGATTCCCTATTTTTTGGTTTTTATCGTCAAATTAATTCCAACATAACTCCAGTTGGCAGTTTCCTCTTCTAGGGCCAGTCTCGTTAAAGGGTTTCGTGATAGCCAATCTTTTTCGATAGTTAGGGTCGCGGTTTTGCCTTTCTGTGAAAGTTCCATAGTTGGTTTTCGTAACAAACGACGTTTTCGATAAAACAATATAGATAATCTTAAGGCTACGACAAGATGCCAATTAAGAATGTTATCCGCTATTGCGAAAGTCTTATCAAGGGACCTCCTATGTGAGAGGACATAGCTAGCCAGTTTTTTTTGTTCGCTATTTGAAAAGCCAGGCATCTCAGCATTTTCTAGTATGTAGGATCCATGTTTATGGTAGCCACTATATCCTATAGAAAATCCTATTTCATGCACTTCTGCTGCCCACAACATTATTTTTAGCTCATCTTTAATCGCATCGGTATTTTTGCTATATATATCTTTTGCAAATTGATTCGCTAATCTTTTAACCCGATTTGCCTGGTTCTGGTCTATATGATAGTGGTTTTTATAATTGGAAATAGTTGCTTCCCTAATATCGTGTTTTTTAAAACGACCTAAAAGATCGTAAAGTAGACCTTCTCTAATGGCACCTTTAGTTACCAACATTTTGCTTATTCTTAATTCGTCCATAAGTGCAATCGTTATAGCTAATCCTCCGGCCAGGTATTGCTTTCGATCATCTCGCAAGCCATCAAGACGTATTGATTTCCAATGTCCGGCTTTTATAAGTTCAGTGCGAATTTGCCTTAACCTGGCAGAAGTTATAACCTCTTCGTTATAGTTTGCCGCTATTATTTTAGCGAAAGCACCTAGCGTTCCTGAAGCTCCGATGGCTTGACCCCAGTTAGAAACATCAAATTGATCTAAGGTTGCTTGAAGTTCCAGTTTTGCAGCAAGTTCGGCATTTTCAAAAAAGTTTTCGTTTAATTGACCATTAGGGAAAAATAATAGAGTGTAACTCACGCAGCCCATGAATAGACTTTCCAGGTTAAGAGGTTTCAACTTTTTTCCAATTACCAGTTCGGTTGACCCTCCCCCAATATCAATTACCAGGCGATTTTCCGTTGAGGTTGGAACTGAATGGGCGACACCAATGTATATAAGTCTCGCTTCTTCGCGGCCACTAATTATGTCTATAGGAAAACCAAGCGCAGACTGGGCTTTATCAAGAAAAACAGAAGAGTTTTTAGCTACTCGTAGAGTATTAGTTCCAATCGCTCGCACTGCTTTTTTATCCATCCCCCTGAGTCGTTCACCGAAACGTTTTAAACAATCTAGAGCTCGGCTCTGCGAGTCTGAGTCTAGATATTTATTATCTGTTAAACCAGCTGCAATAATTACAGGTTCCCTGATAGAGTCTAGAGGAAAAATTTGATCGTTCACAACCCGAGCAATTTGAAGATTAAACGAGTTGCTACCAAGGTCTACTGCTGCCAAGGTTGAGAATTTTGCCATGGTTAAATTTTTCTATGGATTAAGGTGTAGCACCGCGTTTTTTTAACAAAAAATCAATGATGAATTTGGGTGGCGGTGTGATCATTGGGTGGTATGATTTTTTTTGCAAAGCTGTTTAGGATCTTGGGGGATATTATTACCAATATTTTTAGTGCTTGTCCAGTATAAATGAATGGTTCTAAAGATTGACTGCTTTTGTAACATTTCACGGATTATAGTGGCAAGGTTTTTAAATTACATCCAATGGTAATGAACATGTAGATCTATATGGATGTTCTTTTTTATAGGGAGGAAGGCAGAACGTAAGGTCGATTTTTTGTTTGATTTTAATAGACATCGTGTAGCTATGGTTTTGGTTAAAAAATTTGTTCAGAAAGGCTTTGGGTTTTTTGGAATAAACATTTTCAGAAGAGAGCTAAGTCTCCTTATGTTTTTCCTACCACTGATAATTTTTTCAAAACCATGCTCTAATTCTGTGAACGAATGACTCGGGAAATATGGTAGATTTTGTGTCACTATTGTCATGTTGTTTGTGTTGAGTAATGGTTTTTGTTAGGTCGCCTAGAGGCTGATATGATGGAAAATATGTTTAATTATTGAATCTAGTATTTTGAGGTTGAGGGTGAATTATCACATGAAGATTACGGTTATTGGTACGGGTTATGTTGGTTTGGTTGCGGGAGCGTGTTTTGCCGAATTTGGTAATGAGGTTGTGTGTCTGGATTTGGACGAAAAAAAAATAAAATACCTGAATGAAGGTAAGTTGCAAATATATGAACCGGGATTACCAGAAATCATTGAGCGTAACCGGGAAGCTGGAAGGCTTCAGTTTACGACTAATATAGAACATTCAGTTTCTCATGGTTTTTTGCAAGTTATAGCGGTCGGAACTCCCTCTGGAGAGGATGGCGCTGCGGATCTAACACATGTCATTTCGGCTGCTAAAAATATTGGTCGATATGTTGAACATGATACTGTTGTTGTCAACAAATCTACAGTACCCGTTGGGTCTGCTAGCAGAGTTCAGGCGGTGATAATTAAGGAGATGAAGAAAAGGGGCATATCTTGCCAGTTGGATGTCGTGTCAAATCCAGAATTCATGAAGGAGGGTAGTGCGCTGGAAGACTTTATGCGACCTGACCGAATTGTCATTGGATCAAGCAGTCAAGATGCTACTGAATTTTTAAGGCGGCTTTATGCACCCCTAAACAGATATCGTGACAGGATTTTAGTTATGGATGAGAGGTCGGCCGAATTAACCAAGTATGCGGCGAATACTATGCTGGCCACTCGTATCTCGTTGATGAATGAGTTGGCAACTTTGTCGGAAAAATTGGGGGCTGACATAGAAAGTGTCCGAAGAGGTATCGGCTCCGATCCTCGAATTGGCTATCACTTTTTATACGCAGGATGTGGTTATGGGGGTTCATGTTTTCCCAAAGATATTAGGGCTTTGCAAAATACTGCAGGGGAGTATGGGTTGCATTTGTCTATTCTAGAATCGGTTGAAAAGGTTAATAGGGCGCAAAAACTGAGTGTTCTTGATAAGATACGTACTCGATTTGGCGAACACCTTGATGGTAAGCAGTTTGCTCTGTGGGGACTCTCTTTTAAGCCCAACACAAATGATATGAGAGAGGCACCCAGTCGTATCGTTATTAATGGACTGGTTTCTAGAGGTGCTTCAGTGAATGCATATGACCCAGTTGCAATGAAGGACGCGCAAAAAATTTATGCCGATGATAAGGTGGTAAAGTTTAGTGATAACCCCCTGAGCACCTTAAATAATGCCGAAGCGTTAATTATACTCACTGAATGGAAAGCTTTCCGAAGCCCAGATTTTGATGCAATTAAAAATGATCTTCGTAATCCGATAATAATTGATGGGCGAAATCTTTATGATCCTTCGCATATGCGGGACATGGGCTTCGAATACATATCGGTTGGTCGCCCTAGTAATTTATTGGGTTAGAGGGACAATAAATGAAAACAAGAGTTGACTGCTTTCTTGTTGTACTGCCTAACTTTAATCAAAGTTAACATGTTAGGAATTGGCGTACAGCGACAGAGTACTTTTTCAGCTGTTTTGTTGCCTCTCCATGAGGCCTCCTTGCCCGCCTCTAACTCTCTCTTCTGATGGGAAAGATCCTGTTTCTTGGAAAATAATTATTTCGGCAATGTTAGTAGTCATGTCCCCCATTCTTTCAAGAGATTTGGCAACAAATAACAGATTGGCTAGGGCTTCAGTTTGCAAAGCAGGAGTTTGAGGCTCCATTAGTTTTAGTACAATGGTTAGGGTTGAGTTAAAAAGTTCGTCTATTCTGGCGTCATTAGCCCTTATTGTCTCGGCCGTGTCAAGGTTGGGATTCCTGTAGGCATTTATGACCTGTTGTAGTGCAGAAAGCGACATATCATACATTCTGATAAGCAGTGATATTACCTCTTGGTGGTCATCGGGGTTAATCAGCTTTTCTCTGCGAGCAACACTCTTGGCATGATCTCCAAGTCTTTCTAAATTTGCTGCCATGCGTATAGCAGCCACGACCACCCTAAGGTCGCTGGCCACTGGGGAACGAAGTGCTAACAGGCGCATTGATTTTTCATAAATCTCAGCTTCAAGCTCGTCAATATGCTTATCAGATGCTATAACCTGAAGT
>MDTG01153670.1_pt1 | contig 14055 bp, 9 predicted proteins | sample 811421 | NCBI WGS metagenome assembly MDTG01 (sample SAMN05326645, study PRJNA326480) | marine metagenome | isolation source: seawater | place: Pacific Ocean: South East | collected 2011 | reverse complement strand
TAGAAAGCACCTCAGCTTTAAAACCTCCTCTTGTACTCCAAAATTTAGCCACTAATGAAGCTGCAGCAACTACTGAACTTTCCTCAATAACCATTGGAATTGTATAAGAGGTATTGTTTATTAGAAAGTTAGGCGCTACACCATAGGGTAAATAAAAATTAGAAATGGTATTTTCTATGAAATCATCGTGTAACTGTTGCAATAATTCATCTGAGTTCCAATATTTTTTTATCGTAGAAATTATTTCTGTTTGATCTGTAAAATAATTAGTAGCTAACCAATTAATTTTTTCTTCTTTGGTTAGTTTAGAAAATCCGGAAATCATTTTAGACATCGATGTCATTTTATAGTGTGAGACAAAGATAAATGAAACAATGAAAACAGTAAGATGAATTCAATATTTATACTGTTTTTAAAGTTTTTTTGACGATTTTTCCGTAAACTTGGCAATCAATTCCTAAATATGTAATTATAGAATGAAGAAATTATTCATTTTAGCTGTTATCGCACTTCTTTTTAGTTGTGAGCAACCAACCTCAAATAATTCAAACCAGACCTCAAGAACACAAAAAATAACATTAGAAGATATCTGGGGATCTACTTTCTCTACTAACAGAATGAATGCCCTAAATTCTATGAACGGAGACTATTATTCTCTTTTAAATAGAGATGAAAATGGGTTTACTACAGTAGATCAATACAGTTACTTAAATTTAGAAAAGGTAGCAACTATTGTAGATGGAAAAACCCTCAAAAACTTACAAAAATTTGAGTCGTATTCATTTAACAATGATGAATCAAAATTAATTTTAGGGAAAGATATCCAAAAGGTTTACAGAAGATCTACAAAAGGAACCTATTATGTGTATACTGTTAACTCAAAAAAAAATCGCTTAATTGGAGAACAGATTCAAGAACCAACCTTTTCTCCTGACAGTAAAAAAGTAGCCTATGCAAAAAACAACAATCTATTCATTTTAGACTTAACCGCAAATACCACTATACAAGTTACTTACGATGGAAAATACAATCATGTAATCAATGGAACTACAGATTGGGTTTATGAAGAAGAATTTGGTTTTGTTAGAGCTTTTGAATGGAGCAAGGACAGTAAATTTATTGCTTTTTTACGTTTTAACGAATCTAAGGTTAAAGAATTTTCTATGGGGGTTACCGGGAATCAGCTATACCCTACCCAACATGTATTTAAATATCCAAAAGCAGGAGAAGACAATGCAAAAGTTTCGCTGCATACCTATAACTTAAAAGCTAAAAAATCAAAGAAAATAGCTTTAGGAAGTTATGAATACATTCCAAGAATACAATGGTCTAACTCTACTAACCCTATTCTAATTGCTACTACTTTAAATCGACACCAAAATGATTTAAAACTTCACAAAGTAAATGCACTAAAAAGTAGTTCATCTCTTTTGCTAAATGAAAAAGATGACGCCTATGTAAGTGTTAAAAATGATCTTACATTTCTAGATGACAATAGTTTTATTTGGACTAGTGAAAAAGATGGTTACAACCATATCTATCATTATGATTTTAATGGAAAACTTATCAACCAAATTACCAACGGAAATTGGGAAGTAACCAAATATTATGGTTTCAATAAAGAAAAGAAAACTATTTACTATCAATCTGTAGAAAATGGGGCCATTAATAGAGGTGTTTATAGTATTCGTTTAGACGGAACAAATAAAAAATTATTAAGTAACAACGCTGGAACCAATACTGCTGCTTTTAGCAGAAATTTAAATTATTTCATCAATACATATTCAACCACAGAAATACCCCCAATTTATTCGTTATACTCTGCTGAAGGAAATATGATTAAGGTCATTAAAGACAACTCCAGCTTAGAAGGTAAATTGTTAAATTACAGCATTAGTCCAAAAGAATTTTCAACCATCAATATCAATGGAAATGACCTTAATATGTGGATGATAAAACCTCTTGATTTTGATGAACAAAAACAATACCCGCTATTGATGTTTCAATATTCAGGACCAGGCTCTCAACAGGTTAGTAATAAATGGAACGGCACCAATGATTACTGGCATCAACTATTAGCTCAGCAAGGAATGATTATTGTTTGTGTAGATGGAAGAGGAACAGGCTTAAAAGGGAGAGACTTTAAAAAAATAACTCAAAAAGAATTAGGCAAATATGAAGTAGAAGATCAAATCGCTGCTGCTAAAAAATTAGCAAAACGCAACTATATAGATGAAAATAATATTGGTATATGGGGTTGGAGTTATGGTGGTTTCATGAGTACAAATTGTCTTTTAAAAGGGAATGATATCTTTACTACTGCCATTGCAGTTGCTCCTGTTACTTCATGGCGATTTTATGACACCGTATATACAGAACGTTACATGCAAACACCACAAGAAAATGCGAGTGGTTATGATGATAATTCTCCTATAAATTATGCAGATAAACTTAAGGGCAATTATTTATTAGTTCATGGTACAGGAGATGACAATGTGCATGTACAAAACTCTAGGAGAATGATTAATGCATTGGTAGCGGCTAATAAGCCTTTTGAGATCGCTATGTATCCAGACAGAGCACACGGAATTAGAAAAGGTAAGAACACTCGCCTACATTTGTATCATAAAATGACTAACTTCATCGCTCAACATTTAATGAAAAATTAATACTATAGAATCCAACAATAAAACGTAAACAAGTAAACTGATGAATACAACTATGAAACAACCACACGAAAAAGAAATCTTTGGACATCCTATAGGACTGTATGTACTGTTCTTCACAGAGTTATGGGAGCGTTTCTCCTACTACGGAATGCGCGCTTTATTAGTACTATATGTAGCTACTTCTGCTACAGCAGTGGATCCTGGATTAGGGTGGAGTAATGGAGATGCAATTTGGTTGTATGGATGGTACACAATGTTGGTATATGTAGCGTCTATTCCTGGAGGAATTTTAGCCGATAAGGTGCTCGGACAAAAAAAGACAGTAATGCTAGGGGGCTTTTTACTCTGTGCAGGACATTTGGTTTTAGCAATTCCTTCAACATCGGCATTCTTTTTTGGTTTATTTCTCATTATTCTTGGTGTAGGTGGATTAAAACCTAATATATCTACTATGGTAGGAGGTTTGTATAAAGAAGGAGATATAAGAAGAGATAGTGGTTTTACAATATTCTATATTGGAATTAATATTGGAGCATTCTTATCAAGTATTATAGTTGGTTTAGTAGCATATAAATTCGGATGGCATTATGGATTTGGATTGGCTGGAATAGGAATGTTAATTGGACAAGCTGTATTTATTACAGGTCAAAAACACTTAATTCATGTAGGTAACTATATTGGAGCTGAAAATTTTGGAGTAGATAAGGACGTATTGAACAATCCATTAACGAAAATTGAAAAGGACAGAATTATTGTGTTATTGATCTCTTTCTTAATTGTAATTGTATTCTGGGGAGCTTTTGAACAAGCAGGAGGGTTAATGAACTTATATACAGATGCGAAAGTTGATAGATCTATTGGTTTATCATGGTTAGAAGAAATTCCAGCGGCAGTATTTCAATCATTAAATGCGGGTTATATCATTATTTTTGGAACTGTAATTGGAGGTTTTTGGCTATGGTGGAAGAAAAAAGGAAGAGAATCTTCTTCACTTTTCAAAATGGCGATAGGAACCATTATCATGGGGTTAGGTTATGTGTTTATGATGTTTGCCTCAAAAGAAGCAAGTACAGTTGAATTTGGAAAAGCAGCAATGTTTTGGGTATTCTTAGCCTATTTATTCCATACAATTGGAGAGCTTTGTACATCTCCAGTTTCACTTTCATTCATTACTAAATTAGCACCAGTAAAGTATGCGTCTATTATGATGGGAATTTACTTTGCTGCAACAGGTTTTGGAAATAAATTAGCAGGAAGTATTGGAGAGGCTGCACAATTAGAAACATACATTGGAAAGATGACTGCAAGCAAGGAACAGGTTTATGATTTCATCAAAAAAGATTCTATTGACGTAAAAAAATTAGTTGATGGAAAAAAAGTAATCTCTAAAGTATTCGCGTATCCAATCAATGAAGATAAAAATTTCTCAATCAGAGGGAAAGTTTATTTAGAAGAAGATAATATTGTCTTTAATGAGTATGAAAATGGAACAAGCATCAATAATCTTTTTGAACTTAAAAAAGATAAGAAACTCAATGTTAAAGAAACGTTGGTTGCATACTTAAAAGATAATAATGTTACTAAAGATGCGCCTCATCACGTAGAATTAAAATTTGAAAAAGATGCTGATAAAACACAGGTTATAGAAAATAAAGGAGATGGTAAAGATTATGGTCTATCTTTTGTAATTGAAGAGGCACAGAGCAAGCAAGAGTATAAAATATTTATGTTCTTAACAATATTTACAGTAACCTTTGGATTATTATTAATCTTATTCTTGAAGAAATTGAAAAAACTTACGCATGGTGCTGAAGACAACGAAGAAATTTTAGTATAAATTCATAGCCATACATAAAAATAAAAAATTATGACAACAGATATCGAAAACATGTTTAAAGACAAAGTACTTGGGCACCCCGCCGGACTTTTTGTTTTATTTTTTACAGAAATGTGGGAACGTTTTTCTTATTACGGAATGCGTGCACTTCTTGTAATGTTTTTTACTGCCTCTCTTACAGATGGTGGATGGGGATGGCCTCGTGAACATGCCTATGCAATTTTTGGAACCTATACCTCACTGGTATACCTATCTACTTTGTTAGGTGGCTATTTTGCTGATAAAAAAATTGGATATCGTTATGCAGTAGCTATTGGTGCATTACTAATGACATTGGGTCATGGTGCCATGGCTATAGAAACACCTTTCTTCATATATCTGGGCTTAACCTTATTGGTTTTTGGGAGTGGTTTTTTTAAGCCAAACATGACCTCTATTATCTCAGAGATGTACAAAGGTAAAGACGAGAAAAAAGACGGTGCCTACACTATTTTTTACATGGGTGTAAATGCTGGTGCTTTCTTAGGAATTTTACTATGCGGATATCTTGGAGAACAAGTAGGATGGCGATGGGGTTTTGGTTTAGCAGGTATTTTTATGTTATTTGGGTTGCTTCAATTTTGGTTTGCACAAAATATTTTTGGTGACATCGGAAAAAAGCCATTAAAAATTGATGCAGCTACAGTAGAAATAAGTGCAAATGAGCCTAAATTAAATCCATTTACATCAGTTCAATTGGTTCTTATAGCGATAGCAGGAGTTTTGGGGCTTTCATGGATTTTAAATGATCCTGTTGCTAAAATATCTGAAGGTGCTTATAATTTATTTGACTTTAGTTTGTTTGGAATGGAAGGATCTAATCTTGCAATTCTCTCAGCACTAGGAATCTTTTTATTATTATTGTTTATTAGAATTCCTAAATATGATAAAATAACTCGCGACCGAATGATTGCTGTTATTTTCTTTGCGTTTATTACAATTTTCTTTTGGGCAATTTTTGAACAAGCACCAAGTTCATTAACCATTTTTGCCAGAGACTATACACAAAGAGTTCTTGAAGGCAACACAGCTTTTATTTTTAAGATTGTTAATTCTTTGATGACTATTATTCCATTAGGAATTATTACATGGGTATTATGGTTATTATTTAAGAAAACTTTTTCTAAATATGCACTTTCTAATATATTTTTAGCAATTAGTTTTATTATTATTTGGGGAATCGCTATTTGGATGTTATCGATTGAATTTGGTAAAGAAATTGCTGAAGTACCAGCCTCTTGGTTTGGTGTTTTAAATTCTTTATTTATTATTGCTTTTGCTCCTTTATTTTCAAAATGGTGGGAGAGTAAATACAATCCAAACGCCAATATGAAATACGCCATAGGGATGGTTTTACTAGGCATAGGAATGGCATGTGTGGCTATAGGAGCTTCTTCTATAGAGCCAGGTGCTAAAACTGCGTCTGTAAGTATGATATGGTTAATCTTAGTGTATTTCTTTCATACTATGGGAGAATTGTGTATCTCACCAGTGGCGCTATCTTATGTGAGTAAATTAGTACCTGGTAGAATGATTGCCATGATGTTTGGTATTTGGTACTTGGCTGTTGCTATTGGAATGAAGTTAGCAGGTGTCTTTGGCGAAGCTTCAGAAGGAATTGCACAATCTGAAGGATTAAGTTATTTCTTCTGGTTATTAACTGCTGTAGCTGTAGGTTTAGGAGTTATCTCTGCTTTATTATATCCGGTCATAAAAAAACTAATGCACGGAGTGCGATAATTAAAATTTAAAAAAAACATAAAGAAAGCATCAATATAGATGCTTTCTTTTTTTATGTAAATTTGTTGCTCTATTCTGTTATTATTTAATAATCATGAAAAAAATAGTTATCATCTTTGTTTTGTTTTTTTTAGCTAGCAAACTGTCTGCTCAAAAAATAAACTGGATCTCTTTCGAAGAAGCTGTCAAATTAACAAAAGAAAACCCAAAACCCATGTTAATTGATGTCTATACTGATTGGTGTGGTTATTGTAAAAAAATGGATAGAACAACTTATAAAGATGCTACAATTACCTCCTATATAAATGAGCATTTTTATGCAGTAAAATTAGACGGAGAACAAAAAGAAAATCTTGTTTATAATGACTATACCTTTAAGTTTAAACCTTCTGGAAGAAATGGATATCATGAGTTTGCAGCTAGTTTATTGAATGGTAAACTAAGTTATCCAACAACCGTTTTTATGGATGAAGAATTAGGCTTATTAGACAGAGTTCCTGGATATCTTACTCCAGAAATTATGGAGCAAGTGATCACTTATTTTGCTAGTAAAAAGTATAAAACAGCAACATGGCAAGAGCATGTTAAAGGTTTTAAAAGCAATTTAAAATAGCAGTAAGCACCTTTCTTATTTTCTAATATATGCTCCTTGCTCGTTAGTAGACCAAAACGGTATCTGTAACTTTAAGCAGGTTGCTTTCCAGCGTCTAACATAACTTTTATAATTAGACCCGTCTGCAATAATTATTGTAGGCTGAAGTCTATTAATAAGACGTTCTAAGTTAATTTTTGGAGATTGACGCAACAACACAATTGGCTGACGCAAGTCTGTAAGATTATAAACCCCTGCCGTATCTATGAATAATACAATTTGTTTATTTAGCTGTAAAAGAGTTGGTAATTTTTGATAATTTTGATAAAGAATATTCTCTCCTACTTTGTAATTTTTTAATAAATTTTGCTTGGTAACTAAAGAATCCATATCGTTGTATACTTCTAAAAAACTGCCTGTTCTAATCCCTACAATTGAATTTCTACTTTTATGAAATACTATAAATTCATTATTTTTTTCAATATGATATTTCTCATAGAAAAACACAGATTGAAAAATAAGCACTGAGCTAAAAAAAAATAAACATCTTTTTGCATTTCTTTTTAAAAAAAATTGAAAACATGCTATGATAACTAGGTAAGAAAAAAACATTTTGATAAAAGAAAATGAAATCTCTGAAAATAAAAAAGCTTCTTGTCTTGCTATAAAAGCAACAAGCCTATTAAGAATTGAAATAATACCACCATAGATATCTACTAAAAATACGGGTAATATAGTTAGAAATGAAAGCCCTAAAACAATAATTCCTGTACCTAAAATTAGCCCAAGAAAAGGAATAATGATTAGATTAGAAAGAAAAAACAATCCTGGAAATTGATGAAAATAAAATAGACTTATTGGTAAGACTCCCAGCTGAGCCGCTGTAGATACTGTAATTAATTGCCATCCTTTATCTATAATATAGTATTTGGGTTTCCATAATTGATAAAATACCGGTTGCACCCAAATAATTCCAAATACAGCTAAATAACTTAACTGAAAACCTACATCAAATAAAAATAGGGGTTTCAATAGCAACAAAAGAAACATCGAGAAAATTAGTGATTGTTCTATAGCATTTCTTTTGTTGAAAAATTGGCCTATAGCAATGGCTGAAAACATAGTTACAGCTCTTGTTACTGAAGCAGACATTCCTGCTAATACCGCAAAAAACCATAGAAATAATACTACCAAGACTAACTTTATAACCTTTCCTTTCTTGTATCTTTCTAAGGGTTTTAACACAAAGGAAAGCATCCATAAAATAATACCTACATGTAATCCAGATACTGCCAAAATATGAATAGCACCAGCTTTAGAATAGTTGGCTGTTAATTCTTTAGAAATGTCTTGTCGTTGCCCTAATAATAACGCATTCATAATAGCCAATTCATCTTCTGAAAAGTCATATTGTTGCAATGATTGCTGAATTTTTAAACGAAAGGCAGCTATAAACCCTAAAAAGGATGTTGAAGTTTGATCTAACAACAACAGCTCTTGTTTTGTAGCATAAACTTGTTGGTGAATTCCTTGTTTTGCTAAATAGTTTTTATAGTTAAACTGGTGAGGATTTAATGATTCTTTAATAGCAACAAATTTATTTTTTAACAGGATACGATCTCCAATTTTAAAGAACGATGCAATACTATCTTTTTCAATATTTATAAGTACGCTACCAGTAGTTTTTTGATGGTTTATCTGAAGTACCTCAGCCATGTATTTGTAATGATAATTTCCTGGTTTTAGAACCTTGTCTATAGCTAAGATTGCATTTGAGGTATTAATTAGATATTTTTCAAAATAATTGTAATTTTTTGTTGCATCACCTCCATATATAAGTAGAATTCCTATGAGAAAAAAAGAGAGCCATGAAATGAAAACAAAGAGTATAGTTTTTCTGAATAAATAGCCTATAATCCCCAGAAATAAAAGTATACAGAAAAGTCTTACGATCCCAAAATTCCAGAAATCTGTATAATACTGACAACAAATACCTGCAATAAGAAATAGTAAAAAGTGAAAAGGAAGATATCCTAGCAACTTTTTCATAGCACCCTAAAGTTACTAAAAAAAATGATATAGAAATCTTACTTTTTTAAATTTGAGACTATAGAAGTAGCCGTTTTCTCAGAAGCTCCCTTTCCTCCTAGTTTTTGTTCTAATAGATAATAGGCTTCAAAAAGTGCTGTTCTATGATTAGCATCTAGAATCTTATGTAATTCTCTTTTGAGGTTCTTCTTAGTAAAGTTATTTTGAATTAATTCTTTCACCACTTCTTTATCCATGATTAAGTTTACTAAAGAAATAAAGCGAAGCGTTATAATTCTCTTGGCTATTTGATAAGATATCAAACTTCCCTTATAACAAACAACTTGAGGCACTTTAAATAATGCAGCCTCTAGCGTAGCTGTTCCAGAAGTAACTAATGCTGCATAAGAGATACTAAGTAAGTCATAGGTTTTATTGTCTACAAAAGAAATATTTTTAGAACCAATAATTGTAGTGTAGAAATCTAAACGCTGACTTGGAGCTCCAGCAATAACAAATTCATAGTCCGAGAAGTCATCTATTAAAGATAACATAACGGATAACATTTTAGATATTTCTTGTTTTCTACTCCCTGGCAAAAGGGCTATAATTGGTTTATCTGATAAGTTGTGCTGTTTTCTAAAGTTAGTTTCGTCTACTTGTTTTATATCTGCAATAGCATCTATTAGGGGATGTCCTACAAATGTAACTTGGTAATCGTGTTTTTTATAGAATTCTTTTTCAAAAGGAAGAATCACATACATATGATCTACAACTCTTTTAATTTTTTCAACTCTGTTGGCTCTAGAGGCCCAAACTTGAGGAGAAATATAATAATGAGTACTAAATCCTAGCGGTTTAGCCCAGGAAGCAATACGAAGATTAAACCCAGAATTGTCTATAAGAATAAGAACATCTGGATGAAAATTACTAATGTCTTTTTTACAAAAAGAAATCATTCCTAGAATCTTCCTAAGATTCATAAATACCTCTACAAATCCCATAAAGGCTCTTTCTTTATAGTGTTTTACAAGAGTTCCACCAACCATATTCATTAAATCTCCACCCCAAAACCTTATTTCTGCTTTGTTGTCTTGTTTTAACAAAGCTTTCATTAGGTTAGAACCATGTAAATCTCCGGAAGCCTCTCCTGCAATGATGTAATATTTCATTTAAATGAAAATTAAATCGAGTAGAAATCTATATAAAAATACCATACATCAATTGATATAAAATTGTTTTGTTGCTATAAAAACTTTAAGACAAATGTAACTAAAGCTGTTAAAATAGAAGCCATAAGAACTCCTCTAGCTCTGTAATCTTGTTTTTTCTTTATGAAAACAAAAAAAACAAATAGATTGGGTAACGCAGCTAATGAGAGTACTTGAGCATATAAATTACCTTTTTGTATCATTTGAATTGTTTCTTCAAATCCATATTTAGAAAAATATTGTAAGTATAAGAAAACACCGCAAGCAGTTGCTAGAATAGAAATCACAAAACCAATAGAAATTTCTTTTTTTATAATTCCCATGAATTTAGCTTTTGAATCATGTGATGAGCTGTTAAATCAAATTGAACCGGTACAATAGAAACGAAACCATTTTCTAGTGCCCAAATATCTGTATCTTCTCCTTTGTCTTTATTAACAAACTCACCAGATAACCAGTAGTATTCCTTTCCAAACGGACTCTTTCGTTTGTCAAAATCTTCTCGCCAATAGCCATTGGCTTGTCTACAAATTTTTATTCCTTTAATATTCTCTTTTTTTAATCTTGGAATATTTACATTTAAGACGGTTGCTTCTGGAATACCATTTTTTAGAGCACTTAGTGTAATTCTTTTTACAAATTCTTTACCTTGTTTGAAATCTGCTTGATAGTTAAAATCTAACAATGAAAACCCAATAGCCGGAACACCCTCTATACCTGCTTCAACGGCGGCACTCATAGTACCAGAGTAGATAACATTTATAGATGAATTAGCTCCATGATTAATTCCAGAAACACATAAATCTGGTTTGCGGTTCAAAATTTCATTTATGGCCATCTTTACACAATCTGCAGGAGTACCAGAGCAACTGTATTCAATTTGTGGTCCATCATCTATGGTTATTGGATTACAATGCAACACATTATCTACGGTAATTGCATGCCCCATTCCGCTTTGCGGTCTGTCTGGAGCAACTACAACAACATCTCCTATTTTATTCATAACTTGAATTAATGCTCTAATACCAGGAGCAGTAATACCATCATCATTTGTTACTAAAATTAAAGGTCTCTTTTTTGCCATTTTTTTTATAAGATTTCATACAAATGTAAGGCAATTTATACGAATATTTTTTTAACATTTTGTAAAGAAGGTCTCAACAGTTTTTTAAGTAATATTGCACTATTAGTGTCATTTAGTAGTTACCAATGATTTATAAAAATAAGATTCACTAGATGTTAATTTAGAGTTTGAAAATAAAAAAACAAACGAACAGTATCCAGAAAATCGGGACTATTCATTACAATTATTTGACATCATTTTAGTACATTAGCTAGGCATCATTTTTGAAATTATAGAACCAACATATATTTATGAAAACCAAACTTCTTATCTCCTTTTTATCCTTTTTTTTATTAGTAAGTAGCATCAGTTTTGCAAACCCAACAGATAACAAAAATCCAGATCCAGAAAAAGACAAGGTTTTAATTTCTGTACTGAATTACATGCTTACTCGTGGCCATTATGTTCAAAAAGATCTTAATGATGAGTTTTCTGAGATGGTTTTCAATAATTTTATTGATGGATTAGACCCATCTAAAAGATATTTTACAAAAAATGATCTTAAAGAATTCTCTAAATATAAATTTCAGATAGACAATCAATTAAAAGAATCTGATATTGCATTTTACAGCTTAGTATATGGTAGGTTTTTAGATAAAATTAAAAATGTAAAAAATTACTATGGTGCTATCTTAAAGAAACCTTTTAATTATAAGAAAGATGAAACTATTGATCTGGACTACAAAAAAATAGCATACGCTAGCTCAGAAAAAGAACTCTTAAATTTCTGGAGAAAACAACTAAAATTACAAACTATAGATAGAATTCAAGAGCAAGAAAACTTGGATGAAGAGAAGTTTAAGAAAGACAAATCATACAAGAAAAGATCTTTTTCTGTTCTAGAAAAAAAAGCAAGAGCAGAAGTAATGACCTCTATGGAAAATTTATATATCCGTATAGATGAACTAGAGCACAGAGATTGGTTTTCAACTTTTTTAAACAGTATTGTTGCAGCCTTTGGGCCTCATACTAGCTACATGCCTCCAAATATCAAAGAAAGTTTTGATCAGGATATGTCTGGAAAACTAGAAGGAATTGGTGCTCGTTTACAAAAGAAAGGTATTTATACTCACATCGTTGAATTGGTTTCTGGCGGACCGGCTTGGAAACAAGGTGAACTTGAAGAAGGTGATATTATTCTTAAAGTAGCTCAAGAAAACAAAGAACCTTTAGATATTGTAGGAATGCGCCTAGACGATGCTATAAAATTTATAAAAGGCCCTAAGGATACGAAAGTATTGCTAACTGTTAAGAAAAAAATTGATGGCACCACCCAAGTCATTACAATTACAAGAGATATTGTTCAATTAGACGAAACTTTTGTAAAATCATCTATAGTAGAAAAAGATGGAAAAAAATATGGAGTCATAGATTTACCAAAATTCTACATAAATTTTGATGACAGGAACTTTAGAGACTCGGCTAAAGACATGGAAAAAGAAATTGAACGCCTTAAAGAAGAAAATGTTGAAGGCTTATTAATTGATTTAAGAAATAATGGAGGAGGTTCTTTAGATACAGCCATAAAAATTGCTGGTTTATTTGTAGATAAAGGTCCTGTTGTTCAAATAAAATACAGAAATGAAGCTCCTGTTGTTAGAGAAGATATAGATCCTAAAATTCAATGGACTGGTTCTTTGGTTCTATTGGTAAATGAATTGTCTGCATCTGCATCAGAAATATTTGCAGCAGCAATGCAAGATTATAATAGAGCAGTAATTTTAGGAGGAAATCAAACCTACGGAAAAGGAACCGTTCAAAATATTTTACCTATCAACAAATTTTATCCAAATTATGATCAAGATTTAGGGTACTTAAAAATGACTATTCAAAAATTCTACAGAATTAACGGAGGTTCTACACAAGTTGAAGGTGTTTATTCAGACATTGCCATGCCAACTCGTTTTAGTTACATGAAGTATGGAGAACGAGATTTAGAAGGTGCTTTACCTTGGGATAAGGTACCTCAAGCTTCCTATACTCAAGTGAACTCTTACAGTAATTTCTCTGACGTTGTTACAACTAGTATTGAAAGAATAAATAAAGATCCTAAATTTCAATTAATTGATGAATATGCCAAATGGTTAAAAAAAGAACAAGATGAATCCTCTTATTCTTTAAACTATAAACAGTATCAAAAAGAATTAAAACAACGAGAAGATTTTGCGAAAAAATTTAAATCAGTTTTTAAATATCAATCTGGTTTGGCATTTAATTCTCCTAGCTATGAGATACCTCTTTTTAAAGAAAATATAGATTTAAAAGAAAAAAGAAATGCTTGGCATAAAAATCTATCAAAAGATCTGTATATTTCAGAAGCATTAAATGTCTTGAGTCAATTAAAATTGGCAAGCAAACAAGAGATTGTGAAAAACTAACGTATATAAAAATTTAAAATTCTAAAGACCTGATATGTTTGCACAAGCTATCAGGTTTTTTACATTTGTAAAGATGTTAAACCAATCTAAATCTCTTTCTCAACTAGCCGTTCAAAAATTTAAGCAAAACAGGATTGGCTTATGTAGTTTTTGGTTTGTTGTTTTTTGTGGATTTATTGCTGTGTTTGGTTACCTTATTGCACCAGACAATAGTAAAAATGCAAATCAAATGCATGTAGAAATTCATTCAAAAAAACCAGGTTTCACTGTAGAAATGTTAACAATTCCATTAAAAGAAAAAAGATCACAATCTTTTTTTAATAAACTTTTTATGGGAAGTACACAGATTAGTACAGAAATTCCCATTCAATCCTATAACATACTTAAAGAAGAGTTAGAATACATTGTTTATGGTGATGGATTACCAAAAACAATCAG
>MDTG01312041.1_pt1 | contig 14056 bp, 18 predicted proteins | sample 811421 | NCBI WGS metagenome assembly MDTG01 (sample SAMN05326645, study PRJNA326480) | marine metagenome | isolation source: seawater | place: Pacific Ocean: South East | collected 2011 | reverse complement strand
GTTAATCTCTCATAGACTTTATCTGTTATAATATGACCAACTCTTCTCCAGTTGTTTGGAACTGTTGTAAAAGCTAAGCCTAACATTTCTCTTCCTGCTAATACATCCCAAAGTCTAAATTCAACTCTAAGTTTTTCATTTTCGAAAGAAACTTTACCAGTAATTAATGCTTGAGCTTTAATTAAAGACCAATCTTCAAATCTAGGTTTTAAATGAGCCACATCTGGTTTTTGAAGAAATGCTTTTTTATCTAGAGGATTAAATAATCCAGTATTTTTTAAATTATTTTCAATTATATTTGATATCTTTTCTCCAATTTTATCTATATTTGTCTCTTTTTTTAAATTGTTATTTGAGTTCTTGTCTGAAAATAATGGAGAGACTGCAACTGGTAAAGGATTAAGATTTCCTCTTGTAATGTCTACTTCAATAAGCGAATGCGAATAGGTAGTTTTTAAAACTAAAAAAACAAATAATAAAAAATAAAAAAATTTTTTCATCCTTCTAACATCTCACTTGCATCAAAGTTAAGTTGTAAATCTTTCCATCTTTCATAACCAGTTGATGGGACTCTAAGAGGTTGACAAAGTTGAATAGCTCTTAAAGCACTTTCGGCTAAAACTTTATAGAAACCTTGTCCTGGTTTATTCATTCTAGCATGATCTAATATCTCAGATTTCATTACAGTTCCATCAGGTTTTAATTTTAATTTAATTCTAATTAATAAATTTTCGTTGTAAGGTAAACCTAAAGGTATGCTCCAACAACCAAATATTTGTGCCTTAAGAGCATCTTCCTCACTTAATGTTAATGCTGAAAAATCCATAGATTCATCTTGTGATTGGGTAATTTTATTAGTTTTTTTGTTTGTTTCAGCCACTTCTTCTTTAGATTTATCAATTAAAGCTGCAATATTGTTTGGATCAAATAATTCTTTTTTTTCAAACTCTGAAACTTGTTTTACTTTGTTGTCGTCTTTTTCTGGATTTTGCTTTTTTTCTTCAATTTCTTTTATTTTTTCAACTTTCTGATCTGGTAAAGGAATTGCATCAGGTTTTTCTTTTTTAACTTTTTTTGGAGGAGCTTGTTCAGAAACTAATTTTTCCTCTTCTTTTTTTACTTTTTCAATTATTTTTTTTGCTTTGGGCGCGAACGGTATATTAGTTTTATCTGTAATTTGAATAAGTTCTACTGAAATTAGTGGTGGAAGATCTATGGGTTTTTTTGCAATAAAAGGTAAAGTAAAAGCTGCCATAATAATTATTAATACGTGAAACCCTGAAGATAAAATAAGGTTTTTATACACAGTTTATCTTTCCTTAAAAGGTTCAGATATTAGAGCAACTTTTGTAAAACCAGAGCCTGAGAGCATGCCCATAATTTCTAAAACTCTTCCGTAGTTAATTGTTTTATCTCCTCGAACGTAAATTCTTGTATCGGTTCTGTTTTTTGATACAGCAAGTATCTTTGATATTATATTGTCATATTCTACTTTGGACTCTTGAATAAAAATTTCTCCTTTTGCATTTATTGTTAATGTTAAAGGTTCTTGTTCCTCAGGAAGAGAATCAGCTGAACTTTCAGGAAGATCCACTTGAACACCAACCGTTAAGAGAGGTGCTGTTACCATAAATATTATCAATAACACTAACATTACATCTACAAATGGTGTAACGTTTATTTCACTAATTGGCTCTTTAGAAGAACGTTTAAATTTAAATGCCATTTTAAACTATCGAGATAAATCTTTTTGAAAAATTTTCTAATCTTTGAGAGTATTTTCTTGAGTCACTAGTAAATTTATTAAATGCTACTACAGCTGGAATAGCTGCTAACAAACCTAAGGCAGTTGCAAATAATGCTTCTGCTATTCCTGGGGCAACAATTGCTAAGCTGGTATTTCTTGAAATAGCTATTGATTGAAATGAGTTCATTATTCCCCAAACAGTTCCGAATAAACCAATGAATGGGGCAGTGGATCCCACAGTTGCTAGAAAAGTATAATTTTTTTCTATTACGTTCATTTGCCTTTCAATATTTACTTCCAAAATACTTGTTAATCTTTCGCTAAGATTAGATTTTGATCTTGATTTCATAACTGTTTGCATTGATCCCTTAAAAACCAAAGCCATTGGATCTTCTAAATTTGATGGTAAATTATTATAAAAAGTTTCTGCAGATTTAGATTTCCAAAACTTTTCTTCAAATTCTTCTGATGATTGGTTTATTTTTTTAAATAATTTATATTTGTCAAAAATAATTGCCCATGAGTAAATTGATGCAGCAATTAAAATTATTATTACTGATTTAACAATAAGATCTGCTCTTAAAAAAAGTGTTATGATAGAAAAATCCGTGCTTCCTGCAAGGCCTGCAGCTTGTGAGGTTATATCAGCTTCCATGTTAAACCTTTCACACTAAAATGTGTCATCAATTTGACTTTTATATATGAAGTTTATTGCTCTAATTTATAAGTATTATTGAAAAAACTAGCTATTAATATAGCATCAGCCTTGTTAGAGTCTTTTTTTTTGGTAAGTTTTGAGGAAATATATGGAAATATCTCTATAGCTTTTGCCCTACTTGCATCTTTCTCAGTTTTTATCAAGTTAAAGTATTTTTTCCATTTTGCAGGTCTTACAAAATGAATGGATAGCTGCATCGCAGAACAAATACCTTTTATAACTCCAAAAGATTGGCCAAAATTAAACATACTGGTTACTCCTTGTCCTGGCATAGCCGAAACTTGTTCTACAACAACAAATACTTCTTTTTTATCAAGATTTTTTATCCTACTCTCTAACTCATTATAAATTTGTGATCCATTAACTTGTCTTTTAGACTTTTTTCCTTCAGCCATACTAGGCATTTCAATAGCATCTAAAACTTTACCATTTTCAAAAAAACAAATAGCACCTGAAATACCTGGGTCAATTCCAATAATATACATTTTATTTTTTAAATTTTATATTAGTATAAACATTTTGGACATCATCATCATCGTCTAAATGATCTAAAAATTTAATAATCTCCTCTTTTTTATTTTCTAGAATCTCTACGTTATTTAAGGGTATCCAATCTATTTCTGTAGATATAAAGTTATCGATCTTTTTCTCTAGTTTTTTTTTAACATTGTATATTTCACTCTTTTCACAATGAATTTCATGATAATTTTCGAATGAAAAACACTCTTTCGCTCCAGACTCTATAGCTAAATCTAATATATGTTCATCGCTAATTTCTTTTTTTTCTATTTTTATAACTCCAATTTGTTCAAAATTGTGTGAAGCCGATCCTTGGGTTCCTAATGAACCTCCATTTTTTTGAAAAATAGTTCTAATTTTTGATGCTGTTCGATTTTTATTATCAGTTAAAGACTCAACAATAACTGCTATTTTACATGGCCCAAATCCCTCGTATCTAATGTTTTCATAATTTGAGTCTGCACTTATTTCGGACTTATCTATTGCTCTTTTTATATTTTCTTTTGGCATATTTGCTGAACGAGCAGATTGTATAGCAGATCTTAACCTGGCGTTCATATTTGGATCTTTATCACCTAATTTAGCAGCAACTGTTATTTCTTTTGATAATTTAGAAAAAATTTTTGACTTTTGCTTATCTGCTTTTCCTTTTTTATGCTTAATACCAGCCCAATGAGAATGCCCTGCCATAAAAATTATAAAATTTTAAACTTTCTGCCATAAAAAAAACTTTGAACTGTATTTGCTAATCCAGTTTTAGAGTCACCTTCAACAATAACTCCACAAAGAGTAGCTTCTCCATCTGCAGGAAAATGTTTTACAGAATCTCTTTTGAAAAAACGATTTAAAGAATTTTCTTTATTCATTCCAATGACTGAGTCATAATCTCCGCACATACCAGCATCTGTTAAATAAGCTGTGCCATTTTTTAGTATTCTTGCATCATTAGTTGGAACATGTGTATGAGTGCCAACTACCAAAGTAGCTTTACCATCAAAATAATGTCCCATTGCCATTTTTTCGCTAGTTATTTCTCCATGAAAATCAACAATTAGAAAATCATAATTTTTTTTCAAAATATTATTTTCTAGAAAAATTTTAGCACTTTCAAAAACGTCTTCAGATTTTTTCATAAATACATTGCCCATTAAGTTTAATACTCCTACATTAAATTCTTTTTTAGATTTAAAAACTCCAAACCCAAAACCAGGTGTATCTTTTGATAAATTTAATGGTCTTAAAAGTCTTTTTTCTTTTTTGATATGTTCAAATGTTTCTTTTTGGTCCCAGACATGGTTTCCTGTTGTAACAACATCAACACCACAAGACAAAAACTCATTTGTTATATTTTCGGTAATTCCGACACCCTCTTGAGCTGCATTTTCACCGTTTACAATAACAAAATCAATTTTATGTTTTTCAATAATTTTTGGTAGATTGTCCTTTAAACACTTGCAGCCTGAATTACCTACTACATCTCCTAAAAAAAAAATATTCATTAAATTAAAGACTTATTAGTTAAAATATAATCAAGTTTTTTATCAAATTTATTTCTATTCACTTTTTTAATCTCTTGAAAAGAAAAAGCAAATCCTATGGAAATTATTTTCTTTTTTCTTTCAATTTTTTGTAAATATCTATCATAATATCCCCCGCCATAACCAATTCTAAATTTTTTTTTATCAAAAGCTACAATCGGAACAAATATAACATCTGGCAATAATGCCTTGGTTGTATACGGTTCTGGAATTCCATACTTATTTATATTTAAAGGTTCTTTAAAAGACCATTGATAAAATTTCATATTATTTTTTTTTTTAATAACTGGTAGAGAAATTTTATAATTTTTTTTTTCAAACTGATTAAGTAAACTAAGACAATCAATTTCATAATTAACAGGAAAATATCCACCAATAACTGGTTTTTTAAATTTATTCAATTTCAATATATTAATTAATTTAATCATACTAATTTTAAATTTTAAATTATATTTTGATTTTCTAATTTTAAGAATTTTTTTTCTTAATTTTTCTTTTGACACAAAAATTATTGAATAGAATTATCGTTGTTTGCTTTTTTTAAGAAATTTTCTAGTTCGGAAGTTGCATTGTCTAATATATTTTCATACTCATTTTTACTTTTTTCTATCTCTTCTTTAAGTTTTAATTGATCTTGATTCAAATTTGAAATTTGCTTTTCCTTTTCATCCTTGTATTCATACACGAGAGATTTTAATTCCTTAAACTTTTCTGTTAGACTTTCTAACTCTTTCTTTTTTTCATCTATTTTTTTTTTGGTTTCATAATATTCATCTAAAATCTGGATAGAAGTAATTAACATTAATTTATTTTCTCCTATATTTCCAAGTGAAGCTTTTAGATCGTCAAATTTTTTTTTTAATTCAACTGACAATTCTTCTAAATGTTCTTCCTGACCATCATCACATGACAAAAGGAACTCTTTACCATTAAAATTGATATTTATATTTCCCATTTATCTATTTCTTCTAATAAAATATCTGTTTCTTGATTTAATTCATCAATTTTTTGTGAAAATTGACTTTCTTTATTTTTTTCTCTTAATTGAACGCTGCTAAAATCATCTAATTTTGATTTTAATCTCTCATATTCTTTTCTAAGCTGGCCATACCTCTCCTCTAAATCTTTTTTTTCAATTTCTAATTGATTTTTTTGATTGTCTAGTATCTCAATTTCTGAGATTAACTTTGGACTTTGAAATTCTAAGCTACTTAGTTTTTTAATAACTTCATTTAGTTTTTTTTCTTTTTCATAAAAAGTTTTCATATATATATATTTATAATATTAAATTGATTCATCTAAGTCTATACAGATACAGGATTACTTTTGAATAAACATAATAAAGAACTCTCAAATGCAATTAGATTTTTGTCAATTGATGCTGTAGAAAAGGCAAATTCTGGACATCCTGGTTTGCCCATGGGAATGGCAGATGTTGTAACGGTTTTGTTTAAAGATTTTTTGAGGTTCGATCCAGAAAATCCTAGCTGGGTTAATAGAGATAGATTCGTTTTATCAGCTGGACATGGTTCAATGCTTCTTTATTCTTTGCTTTATTTGACTGGTTATAAGAGTGTATCTTTAAATGATATAAAAAATTTTAGAAAACTTAATTCTATTTGTGCTGGTCACCCTGAATATATTCCAAATTCAGGAATAGAAACAACCACTGGTCCTTTAGGACAGGGAATAGCAAATGCTGTTGGTTTTGCAATTGCAGAGGAAAGTTTAAAAAAAAAACTTGGAAAAAAAATAATTGAACATAAAACTTATGTGCTTGCCGGAGATGGATGTTTAATGGAAGGTATAAGTCACGAAGCTCTAAGCTTAGCAGGACATTTAAAGCTTAAAAATTTAGTTATGCTTTTTGATAATAATTCTATTTCAATAGATGGTCCAACCAGCTTAGCAGTTTCTGATGACCACAAAAAAAGATTTATAGGTTACGGTTGGGAATATTTTGAGATAAATGGTCATAACGAAAAAGAAATTTACAAAACTTTGAAAAAAGTTCAAAGATCAAAAAAACCATCAGTGATTTCATGCAAAACTAAAATTGGTTATGGATCGCCAAATAAATCTGGGACAGCATCTGCTCATGGAAGTCCTTTAGGAGAAAGTGAAGTTAAACTTACAAGAAAAAAGTTAAAATGGCATTATAAACCTTTTGAAATACCTGATAATATTTTAAATAATTGGAGAAAAATTGGAAAGAAAGCATCAAAAAATGCTAAAAAAGAATTTTCGAAATCAAAGAATATTTTTCTTTCTGAAGATAAATTAAAATACAAAATTTCAAATATAATTTTAAAAGAAAAAGAAAATTATATTAAAAAATTAGACTCTATAGCAACAAGAAAATCTTCTCAAAAAATACTAACAAGTTTGACAAGTTCCATTGATGAATTGTTGGGCGGCTCTGCTGATTTATCTGGATCAAATAATACGAAAACAGAAAAACATAAAATAATTAAACCAGGAAATTTCGAAGGTAATTATATTCATTATGGTGTAAGAGAGCATGCCATGTGTGGAATAATGAATGGAATATCTTTGCACAGTAAATTAATCCCATATGGAGGAACATTTCTTATTTTTAGTGACTACTGCAAACCATCTATAAGACTATCAGCAATTATGAAACAAAGAGTAATTTACGTAATGTCTCATGACTCAATAGGGCTTGGGGAAGATGGCCCTACACATCAGCCTATTGAACAACTTTGTAGTTTAAGGTCCATTCCAAATTTAAATGTTTTAAGACCAGCAGATACTACTGAAACTTATGAATGTTGGCAAATTGCTCTTAATAACTTAGATGGCCCTAGTATTATTGCATTAACAAGACAATCTTTAAATCCAGTTAGAAAAAAATTTACAAAAGAAAATAAATGTATCTATGGTGCTTATGAAATATTAAGAACTAGAAATGAAATTAATTTAACTATTTTAGCTAGTGGTTCTGAGGTAAATTTGGCAATTGAAGTTGGTCATAAATTAGCCACACAAAACATCTATTCAAAAATTATCTCAGTGCCTTCACAAGAACTTTTTGAAAAACAACCTAAAACTTATAAAGAAAAAATTTTAAATGAAACAAAATACAAAATATCAATTGAAGCGGGATCCACTGATTGTTGGAAAAAATATATTATTAATAACGGAATAAGCTTTGGTATTGATCAATTTGGAAAGAGCGCACCATATAAAGATATTTTTAATTACATGGGTTTAAATGTAGAAAATATAACAAAAAGAACATCAAAGCTTATAAATAATTATGAAAATTAAAATTGGAATAAATGGATTAGGAAGAATTGGAAGGATGATTATAAGATCTTTGTATGAAAAAAATTACAAAGATATTGAAATTAAACATTTAAATAATAGATCTAGCTCTGAGACTGCATCACACTTATTAAAATACGACACAATACACGGAAAATTTAATTTTCAAATTAAAAGTGACAAAAAGCATTTAATAATAAATAATAAAAAAATCACATATAGTCAGCATAATAAATTAGAAGAAATAGATTGGAAAAAATATGGCGTAGATTACGTATTAGAATGTACTGGAAAATTTAATTCTAAGGAAAAGTTACTACCACATTTAAAAAATGGTGCAAAAAAAATTATAGTATCAGCGCCATGTAAACAATCGGATAAGACTATTGTTTTTGGGGTGAATGAAAACACAATTAAAGGCAATGATAGGATCATATCTGCAGCATCATGCACTACAAATTGTCTGGCACCAGTAGCAGATGTAATAAATAATAATTTTTTTATTGAGAAAGGGTTCATGACTACAATCCATTCTTTTACTACAGATCAGAGATTATTAGACAATTCACATAAAGATCCTAGAAGAGCAAGATCTGCTGTTCAATCGATAGTACCTACATCAACAGGTGCATCAAAATCTATTGGAGAAATAATTCCTGATTTAAAAGGAAAGCTTGAGGGCATCGCAATAAGAGTCCCTACGCCCAATGTTTCTTTGATAGAATTAGTTTTCTGTACAAAAAAAAATCTAACAGTTGAAAAAATAAATAATGCATTAAGTAACTCGGCTAAAAAAAAACTTAAGGGAATAATCGAAGTTACAAATGAAAAGCTTGTATCTGCTGATTTTAATCATAACTCAAATTCTGCTATTGTAGATTTATCATTAACAAATGTAGTTGGAAAAAATATGGGAAAAATATCTGCGTGGTATGATAATGAATGGGGATTTTCAAATAGAATGTGCGATTTGGTAAAATACATTTCTAGAAAACTTTAATGAAATCAATTGAAGAAGCTAAAAATGAACTTGATAACAAGGTTATATTAGTTAGGTTAGATCTAAATGTTCCCTTAGAAAATGGTAAAATAACTGATTTAAATAGAATAGACAAAATAATCCCTACTATTAAATATTTAAGAGATAAAGATGCAAAATTAATATTGTTATCACATATTGGTAGGCCTAAAGGAAAAATAGTTCCAGAATTATCTTTAGAACCTGTAAAAGAAAATATCTCTTACCAACTAAATGAGAAAATAAAATTAATAAAAAGTAATATTTTTGATTTAAATAAAAAAAAATTGTTTGACACATCAAAAGAAAAAATAATTATGCTTGAAAATATAAGATTTTATCCCGAAGAAGAAAACAATGATTCAAAATTTGCAGAGCGTCTTGCTGGTCTTGGTGATATTTATGTAAATGAAGCATTTTCTTGTTCTCATAGAAATCATGCCTCGGTAACTGAAATAACAAAATATTCTAAAGCATATGCGGGTATACTTATGTCAAACGAGGTAAAAGCCTTAAATAAAATTACAAATGATACTAAAAAACCAGTTACTTGTATTATCGGTGGCTCAAAAATATCAACCAAAATTAAAATTATTGAAAACTTAATACCAAAATTTGACAACATTATAATCTTGGGAGGTATGGCTAACAACTTTCTAAAGGTTAATGGCATAAATATTGGAAAATCTATTTTTGAAGAAAAAATTGACGAAACAATATCAAAAATTTTAGAAATGAGTAAAAGCAATAATTGTAAATTAATTATTCCTAAAGATTTTTATGTTGGAAAAAATCTTAATGATATTGCAAAAATAAAAAAGTCTAGTGAAGTAGAAAATGATGATATGATTCTTGATATTGGGAATGATACAATTGAAGAAATAAAATTAATCATTAAATCGTCAAAAACTATACTTTGGAATGGTCCAGCTGGTTACTTTGAAAATGAAAATTTCGCAAATGGAAGTTATGAAATTGCAAAAGAAATTGCAAAGAATTCTATGAATAAAAAACTTTATTCAGTTGTTGGTGGTGGGGATACTGTTGCAGTAATAAATAAACTTAATTTATTTAAAAGTTTTAATTTTGTTTCAACTGCTGGTGGAGCATTTTTAGAATTTCTTGAAGGCAAAAAATTACCTGGTATAAAAGCTTTGGATCTGCATGTCTGAATTAAATAACATTGTAATGAAAATTATTTCTTCAGGAAAAGGTATTCTTGCTGCAGATGAAAGCACAGGCACAATGACAAAAAGATTAGAAAGTGTTGGAGTAGAGTCTAATTCTGAAAATAGGTTAAAATTTAGAAACACTCTTTTTTCATCTGATGGTATGAAAAAATGTATTGGAGGTGTCATACTATATGATGAAACAATTAAACAAAATTTTAAATCAGAAAAGATTCCTGAAATAATTAGTAAAACTGGAGCTGTTCCAGGAATAAAAGTTGATACTGGAGCAAAAACCTTGGCACGTTCTGATAAAGAAAAAATTACTGAAGGATTAGATGGTTTAAGAGAGAGATTGAAAGAGTATTATAAGCTGGGTGCTAGATTTACTAAATGGAGAGGTGTATATATAATTTCAGACAAACATCCAAGCAAAGCTGCAATATCAACTAATGCTCATGCTTTAGCTAGATATTCTGCTTTGGTACAAGAATCGGGAATGGTTCCTATTGTTGAACCAGAAGTTTTAATGGATGGAAATCACTCTGCAGAAGTTTGTCTTGAAAAAACTAGTGAAGTTATAAAAAAATGCTTTGACGAACTAATTACTCAAAATGTTGATCTTAAAGGAGTCATCCTTAAGCCTAATATGGTATTACCTGGATCTGAGTCAGTAGAGAAAATTTCAAGTGAAAAAATATCTGAATATACTCTTAAATGTCTAATTGAAAGCGTTCCTGATGAAGTTCCTGGTATTGCATTCCTTTCTGGTGGTCAAAGTGAAATCGAAGCAACTAAAAATTTAAACACAATAAATAAAAAAAATACTTCAAAATTTATAATGACCTACTCATATGGTAGAGCTCTACAGCAAAGTGCTCTAAAACATTGGTCTAAAAATATAAATGATATTGAGGGAACTCAAAAAATTTTTAATCATAGAGCAAATATGTGCAGCCTAGCTTCTAAAGGTGAATGGACAGAACAGCTTGAAAAAAAATAAGAGATATATTTATCTAATTTCTCCTATAAAAATTAAAGATAAAGACTTTTTAGTCGATTTAGAAAAAATATTTAAAACAAAAAAAATTGCATTTTTTCAGTTAAGACTTAAAAAAGAGACTCCAAAAAAGATCATTGCATTAGGAAAAAAAATAAGAAAATTATGTAGAAAATATGCTGTTAAACTAATAATTAATGATTTTCCAAAATTAACAAAAATAATCGATGCTGATGGTTGTCATATAGGTCAGTCGGACATGTCTTTAATTGATGCAAGAAAGATGCTTAAAAATAAAATAATAGGAGTAACTTGTCATAACTCAAAAAGACTAATAAAAAAAGCTTCTGCCGAAGGTGCCGATTATATTGCGATAGGTGCTTTCTATCAATCAATTACAAAAAAAGTTAGATATAAAGCTAAAATAAAACTTTTAAATGAAGCAAAGAGTATTACTAAAATTCCAATTGTGGCTATAGGAGGAATAAAATTTTCAAATTATAAAAAACTTTTATTGAATAATGCTCACTTTTTGGCTATCTCAAGCTACATTTGGGAAAATAAAAAACTAAATCCAATAGAAGCTTTGAGAAAATTAAAATGAAAATATCTGGAAATGAAATAAAACCTGGAATGCTCTTAGAACACAAAGATGATTTGTGGGAAGTTCTAAAAACTCAACATGTTAAACCTGGTAAAGGTGGTGCTTTTAATCAAGTAGAAATGAAAAGTGTAAATAAAAATACAAAACTTAATGAGAGATTTAGATCGAGTGATACAGTTGAAAAAGCTTCTTTAGAGGAGATTAAATTTACTTATCTTTATAAAGATGAACTAAATTATTATTTTATGAATGCTAAAAATTTTGAACAAATAGGTATCAAAAAAGAAAAGATTGGACAAAAAGGAAATTTTTTAAGCGAAAATTTGGAAGTAATGATTAGTTTTTACAACGAAGATCCACTTTTAGTTGAGCTACCGAATCATGTTACATGTAAAATAAAATCTACTGATGTTGCATTAAAAGGACAAACTGTTTCATCTTCCTATAAGCCTGCAGAACTAGACAATGGTGTAAAAATACAAGTTCCACCTTTTATTGAAAGCGAAGATGAAATTATAATTGATACAAGAACATTGGAATATGTAAAAAAATTATAATTTATGAACTCAATTTCTCCTAATTTAAATATTATGATTCGTGCCTGTGAAAAGGCCTCAAAAATTTTGATAAGAGATTTTGGAGAAATAGAAAATTTACAAGTGTCTAAAAAGGGTCCTAGAGATTTTGTAACCAATGCCGATGAAAAAGTAGAAAAAATCTTAATTGAAGAATTATTAAAATCTAAAAAAAATTTTTCAGTTTTAAGTGAAGAAGCTGGGGAAATAAAGAATGCAGATAAAAAAAATATCTGGATAATAGACCCTATAGATGGAACAACAAATTTTTTACATGGAGTTCCACATTTTTCTATATCAATAGCACTTAAATCCCATGATGAAATAGTTTCTGGATTAATTTTTGATCCTATTAAAAATGAAATGTTTTTTGCAGAAAAAAATAATGGGGCATATTATAATAATCATAGAATAAGGGTTTCAAAAAAAAATAAATTAGATGAATGTCTTTTTGCTACTAATAGTATTGGTATTGAAAAAACTAAGTTAAATGCAAGAGTAACCGGAAGTGCAGCATTAGATTTAGCATATGTGGGTGCAGGACGATTTGATGGTTATTTTCAAAATAATTTAAATATATGGGACATTGCTGCAGGAATTCTAATTGTCAGTGAAGCAGGTGGAAAAGTTAAATTATCTGATAATTTAAAAACAAAAATGTTAAATATAGTAGCGTCAAGTAACGATATTCATGATAAAATGGTTGAAAAACTTATCAACTTTTAATTGTTTTTAAAAATTGTTTTGCTATAAGTCCCACTATGAAAAAAAATATACACCCAAAGTACCATAAAATTAAAGTAGAAATGACAGATGGATCTCAGTTTGAAACTAGATCTACATGGGGTTCAGAAGGAGAAGTTCTTAAACTTGAAATAGATCCTAAATCACATGCAGCATGGACAGGTGGAAAACAAAAAATTCTTGATAAAGGAAGAGTTAGTAAATTTAATAAAAAATTTCAAAATTTTAGATCAGAAAAAAAATAAAAATGTCAAATCCGCCATTAATGCCTTTGGCTACTGCAGTTTGGTTAGTAGAAAATACAGCTTTAACTTTCAAACAAATAGCAAATTTTTGTAAACTTCATGAAGTTGAAGTTCAAGGTATTGCGGATGGAGAAGTTGCTAAAGGTATAGTTGCATACAATCCAATTATGTCTGGTCAATTGACTAGAGAGGAAATTGAACTTTCGTCAAAAGATCAAAGTAGACCTTTAACATTAAAATCTAAAGAGATTGAGGTTATTGCTAAAGAAAATAAAATAAAAAAATATGTTCCTCTTTCAAAAAGACAGGATAAGCCAGATTCTGCATTGTGGTTACTGAAACAACATTCAATGCTTAAAGACTCACAAATTGCAAAGCTTGTTGGTATTACAAAAAATTCAGTAACGTCAATAAGAAATAAAAGTTATTGGAACTATAATAACTTAAATGCAAAGGACCCTGTGGCCATGGGCCTTTTTACTCAAAAAGATCTTATAGATGCGGTAGAAAAAGCTGAAAGAAGAATTAAAAGAGAAAAAAAAGAGAAAGAAAAATCTAAATTATCTAATGAAACACAATAAATTATTAGACAAATAATTTTTAAAGTGTTATCTACCATTTTTTTTGGAGGTTGTTATTAAAATAGAAGTAAAAGATAATAATGTTGAACAAGCTTTGAGGATCTTGAAAAAGAAACTTCAAAGAGATGGCTTTTTTAAAGTAGTAAAATTAAAAAAAAATTACGAAAAACCATCTGAGAAAAAAAAAAGAATACTCCAAGAAAATATTAAAAGAGTTAAAAAGTTAAATAAACTCAAAAACAGGATTTAATTATCGCGGGGTGGAGCAGCCTGGTAGCTCGCAAGGCTCATAACCTTGAGGTCGGCGGTT
>MDTG01386246.1_pt1 | contig 14057 bp, 15 predicted proteins | sample 811421 | NCBI WGS metagenome assembly MDTG01 (sample SAMN05326645, study PRJNA326480) | marine metagenome | isolation source: seawater | place: Pacific Ocean: South East | collected 2011 | reverse complement strand
TTCCTCGGTCATTTGTTCTATACAACTTTCCTTTAGCCCCTGCATAAACGTTACCATTTCCGTCGGAGGTAATTGCATTCACTGCTACGGTTTTTGTCTCTTTTCCAAGCCATGAATTTTCTAAATGCACAAAAGTAGTTCCATGCGGCTCGGTTGATCTAAATATCCCTCTTCCTCTGAAACCAAAACCTCTGGTTCCTGGAGCTTCTTCATCAAAATCTCCATAAAATACCCCCTCCCCAGTACCATAATAAATATAACCCAACTCATCTTGTGCAATACAATTTACTGTCAAAATCTCTGCTAAATCACCTGGTTCGGTTTGATTCCATGTTAAACCTGCATCGGTACTAAACCACAGCCCACCAGATACCCCTCCTGCGAAAATCAAACTTGAATTTTCGTTATCTATGAGAATAGTCCGTGTTCTCCCACCAATGTTGTTTGGACCCAACTCTTTCCAATCAAGTCCTAAAGTTCTTCTTTTGGGAATTTGTGCAATTTGTTTTCTAGCTTTTTCAATTGACTTTATAAAATCCTCATCTGATCTAAAAGTGCCAATTCGATTCTTCCAGTATTCCCGTGCATTTTTATGTCCCTCAAACTCTTTTTTAGTAACATCTTGAGTTTGGTCTTTTTGTAAGGAAATTTTAATTCCTAACAAAAAAAGTAAAGGAAATATGAAAAGATATTTTTTCAATGAATGATAATTATAGTTTAATGAATATGTTTTTCAGCATGATAAGAAGACCTCACCAAAGGAGAACTTTCAACATGCCGAAATCCTTTGCTTAATGCATATTGCCTGTATTCTTCAAATTTTTCGGGAGTTATAAATTTTACAATTTCAAGATGTCCTGGGGTTGGTTGTAAATATTGACCAATGGTGATAATTTCAACATTCACAGAGGCTAAATCATCGATTGTTTCAAAAACCTCTTGTTCAGACTCTCCAAGCCCGACCATGAAACCGGACTTTGTTCTCATCCCACCTTTCCTTAAACGAAATAAAACTTCTAAACTTCTGTCGTATTTAGCCTGCCTTCGAACCTCTCTTGACAATCTTCGAACCGTTTCAATGTTGTGGGACACCACTTCTGGAGCAACATCTATTATTCTTTGTAAATCATCCCATTTTCCCCTGAAGTCCCCTACGAGTGTTTCCATAGTTGTTCCAGGACATATCCTTCTGACAGCCTGAACGGTTCTGACCCAGTGGTCGGCACCCCCATCGGCCAAATCATCTCTGTCAACAGAAGTAATTACTGCATGTTTAACTTCCATTGTTCTTATGGATTTAGCAACCTTTACTGGTTCCCATTCATCTAAAGCCTCTCCTCTTCCTGTTTTTACGGCACAAAAACCACAACTTCTGGTACAAATATTCCCTAAAATCATAAATGTAGCAGTTCCTGCTCCCCAACATTCTCCCATATTTGGACAGTTACCGCTCTGACAGATTGTATTCAGGTTATTGTCATCAACTAACTTTCTAACCTTTTTATACTCTTCTCCAATAGGCAGCTTTACCCTAAGCCATTTAGGTTTCTTAAAACTAACTCTCTTTTTTTCTAATTGCTCCGCCATTCCCGTCTATTTACTACCTATACCATTTTTTACCATATTGCAAGTTTAAATACAAACTTACGATAATAGGATAGTTATCTGCAAATGCTAAAATTTCTATGTCTTTGTAATATGCGTCAATAACAGCACCCAGTTCAATACCTCTGATTGACGAACTTTCGGCTGCATACTCAAAATTTAATGCAAATCTACCGAAAATCCCTGGCTGCATTGCAATCTCTTTAAACCCTTTAAAGTATGGTCCGGACTTTACCACATTATACACATTGTGGCGCTCTTCATCAAACTTTTCTAAACTAACCATTTGATTATCACCATAAGCCATATGATAATATATTGGTTTTAGAAATGTTGTTGTAACCCCAAATGAATAGATGGTTTTAAGCTCAACACCTTCACCAATTGACTTAAAAGCAATTATTTTATGTTGTCCCATACCCAATCTTAAATTAAATGCGCTGTTTTTTTTTGCAAAAACAAATCCATCAGAACCATCTGAAGAAAGCATTTTAACTTCTCTGGAATGTTTTAACGTGGTAAAACCCATTTCATATAATTTCTTTTTCCGTGCTGTTTTGTGAAAGCCTCTTCTTACTCCACAACCTAAACCACGAGTATTGATTTGAATACCCGAATAAAAAATATGATGATATCCCACTGTATGCTTATGTTTTTCCTGCTCTTGAGCAAACAAATTCATGCAACCAAAAACCAAAAAAAAAAGAGATAACAAACTATTCTTCATTCTAGCAACCAAATTAAAGCATTTATGCTCTTGAAACTAATTTGAATCAAGACAAAGCTGATTTAAGAGAAACATTTGAATGTGAGGCATTGAAAGTACATTCCCCATTGTTAATAGCTAAAATTTGAGGAGATTCATGAACCACCCCATAATGATTTGCTACTGAGTTGCTAATTTCTCTAAAAGCAATTAAATCCAAATAATAAACGTCTGCGTTTCTTTTTATCTCCTCAGAATATTCGTCAGATAATATTCGTTTGGCAAAAATACTAACACTGCATCGCGTGCTATGTTTGAATATGATCTGAGTTTTACTCTTTGATTTTTTATTAATTTCAACTAATTGTTCAACTGAATTTAAATTTATCCAATCCATCTTACTACTTTTATTTAGTATTAAAACTCTTGAAAAATTAAATGATTTTCAACATTATTTTAATTATTGTTCTTATTAATTAATTGAATTTATTGATGATAAATATTAGTTCAGATATACATTCTTCATGGTCAGTTAAGTTACAAAATGAATTTAACTCTCCATATTTCTCCGCTCTTAATTTATTCTTAGAGGAACAAATGGGTACACAAAAAATTTATCCCAATAGAGGAAATATTTTTGAAGCTTTCAATCAAACTCACTTTGAAAAAGTAAAGGTAGTCATCATTGGACAAGACCCTTATCATGGAATCAACCAAGCTCATGGACTAAGTTTTTCAGTTCAAAAAGGCACTGCTCATCCTCCGTCATTAAAAAATATATTTAAAGAATTAAATACAGATTTAAATATTGATATTCCTGAATCTGGAAACTTATTAAAATGGGCTAGGGAAGGTGTCCTAATGTTAAATTCTATACTTACAGTAAAAGCAAAAACACCAGGAAGTCATAAAAAAATAGGGTGGGAAACATTTACAAACGCTGCTATAAAGGCACTTTCTGATGAAAGAGAAAATGTTGTTTTTATTCTTTGGGGAAAATATGCTCAACAGAAAGAATCTATTATTGATTCCAAAAAACACTATCTTTTAAAATCTCCTCACCCATCTCCCTTTTCTGCACATAAGGGATTTTTTGGAAGTAAACCTTTCTCAAAATCTAATAAATATCTAGAATCTGTCGGTATATCTGCCGTTAACTGGTCACTAACTATTTCATGAAACGCCTTACGATTTTGATATTGTTTTCAACAAATTTGATTTTTGGTCAAATAAAGATTAGCTGGCCCAAAAATTCGTTTCCTGATTTTAAATATAAGCCAGACTCAATTTATGAATCCTGGAATGAATACAATAAAGATGTATTCAAACTTCAAAAAGAATCCTATTCAAAAGGCCTATTAGAATTTTCAATAGATAGCTTAGCAACTTACGACTCGATAATATTTACTCCACATATAACGTATGGAAAACCATACACGTGGAACTCCATAAATTTAATTCATACAGAGATTGGAGTTCCCAAAACAATAGTTAGCAATTGGAAAAACAAATTAATTACGCCAAATGATTTAATGATGAGAATTGATAATATTGTGGATTTTTTTCAAAATAGCGGATATCCATTTACCAGTGTTAAAATGGATAGTATCAAATTGGAAAATAAGAAATTATCAGGATATCTATCAATTAAGCCTGGACCAAAAATTATTTGGGACACACTCACAATAAAAGGTAATACTAATTTGGCAAAATATTACTTAGAAAATTATTTGGGCATCAAAGTAGGAAAATTGTACAATGAGCAACTTTTTCGAGAAGCTTCAAAAAAAATTAAAGAGTTACCTTTTGTAACTTTAAATGAACCTCCGAGTCTTATATTTTATCAAAATAAAGCTTCAATACAACTTAATCTCAAAAAAAAATCAGCCAACTTTATAAATGGTGTCATAGGAATTTTACCCAATACGCGCAGCGCTCTGACTGGAAATGAATCTCAACTGGTAATTACAGGAGACATGAAACTAAATTTAGGCAATTCTTTTGGTTATGGAGAAAAAATAAAATTAAATTGGAGAAGAATGCAAACTGAATCTCAGCAACTGAATACTGAAGAGAATATTCCGTTTGTTTTGCAATCTTTTATTGGAGTCACACATTCTCTTAGTCTTCTTAAACAAGATACTTCATTCATAACCTATACCAACAGAATTGGAATTAAGTATGATGTTTCATCGAAGCAATCCTTTACAGGTTTTTGGGAAAACGAAACTACAAATAGATTGTCATCGGAGACTTTGTCAAATTCAAATTTGAGTTCTGTAAACGGATCGGAAAATACTTATGGAATAAAACTTTTTATTAATTGGTTGGACTACAAATACAATCCAAGAAAAGGATTTCTGCTAAACCTAGAGGTTAAGTCTGGAATTAAAAAAATATTAGGTTCAAAAAAAGACAATAAAGTCATTATTCCACTATCTGAGAGTGATAATATACTTTATTCGATTTTAGTTCCAGAAAAATCAATGATTTATGAGGGAAGAATGCAGGTTGAAGGATATATTCCAATTTGGAGAGTTATTAGTTTAAAACTGGCAAATAATTCAGGATTCAAGTATAACGATTACTTATTGGATAATGACTTGTTCAGACTTGGAGGTTTTCAAATTCTCAGAGGATTTGATCAACAATCTATTTTTGTGACCAATTATTCAATTTTCACAACAGAAACTAAAATTTTATTTGAAGAAAATTCATTCTTTAATCTATTTTTTGACTATTCCATTCTCGATAAATCAACACTTACAGAGAGAATAATAAATCAAAGTTCAGCATTGGGTGCTGGAATTAATTTTCAAACCAAACCAGGAATATTCTCTATTAGTTATGCTCTGGGTAAATTTACAGACACGAATTTTAACTTTTCAAGTGCAAAAATCCACTTTGGATTCATTAACTTATTCTAGTTAAACTTACTTTTGAAACCACATCAATCTTTATACAGTAGAAAAGGTCGTGCATTACAGAAAATTAATTTTTGCAGTTTTTATTTTTATATCACTAAGTTTCAGCATTAGAAAACCAAGCGAAAATGATATATTATTTTTTGTCAGAGAATACTGCAATGACTTTTATCCTGAGCACAACATAAAAGAGCTTTTATTTGTATCCATCAAACAACAAAAAATTTATTTAATACGACATGGTAAAATGATAACATCCTATTCTGTAAGCACAAGTAAATACGGATTAGGGAATACTTCAAACAGCAAGAAAACACCTCTTGGACTTCACAAAATTCAAAATAAAATTGGTAAAGGTATTCCTACGAGAGGGATAATTAAAGGTGGGGTTTACACAGGTCAAAAAGCTGATTTAGAGCACTATCCAGTTCCAGCAGAGGGAGACTTTGTAACCACAAGATTATTGTGGTTAAAAGGGCTAGAACAAGGGCTAAATCTTGGAGGTAATGTTGATTCCTATTCAAGAAGGATTTATATCCACGGGACACCTGAAGAAGGCTTAATTGGAAAACCATCCTCTCATGGCTGCATAAGAATGACTAATCATGAAATCATTGAGCTGTTTAAGCTTGTAAGAAGAGGTTTGCATGTAATTATATTGAACGTTTGATAGGACATTCATTTTGGCACCTTTAAAGGATAGATATTGGATTTTTATAAATGGCCTTACTGTCTGCGAAATATCGGGGTTTTTCATTAGAAAATAGAGTATTTTTAAGGCTTATGGTGATTTTAAAACGCATAAAACTGGCAAAGACGTTATCGTTTAGCAGGTGGAAAATCAAGTTGGATAGCTTAAAAATTCTCTTCCAAACAAGTCAAAAAAAAGTCCAATCGCTAATTAACTTAAAAAGCTGAAATAAATATTTCGCAAAAAATAGTCAAGATTAGAAATTTCAATCAAAGATTTATCGAATTTAAAGAACAATCCGACACATTACAAAAAAAAACTAGAAATAGAACTCAAAAACATTGCTAATGAAATTGTAAAAGAACAATCACAAGATAACTCTGTGCTCAATTGTAATGTATTAAAACCATTTAAAATCCAGTTAGTGTCTGTTGAAAAAAATCTACAAAATTAGTCAAAAGATAATATTGAAAGAGATGCATCTTATAAGGTTCAGTTAGAAAAATTAACTTCCTGGAATAAAGAGATTTCTCAAGAGACTGCAAAATTAACGAACGCTTTAAAGGGAGATAATAAATTTTAAGGAAACTGGGGTGAACTCATTTTAGAAAGTGCACTGCCGAGTTTAGATTTGGAAAAAGACACTAAGAATAATAATCTGGTAAGCTTCACTAATGCTGATGAGGACAGAATTCAACCGAATGCAATTGTTTATTTACCATATAACAAACAAATCAATATTTACTCTTTAGTTTCGCTGGTTGCCAATAAACAATATGCAAATTCTAATGATAACGGAAAACGAGAGCAATATTTAAATTCAAATTTGTTATCTGTAAAAAATCATACTAAACAACTTTGTGAAAAGGAATACCAACGGCAGAGGGATTAACAAGCCCTGATTTTATTTTACTCTTACAAATTGAGCTTCTTTCGGCTTGGCAGTAAAGGAAGAAGTGGAAGTATTTAATTATGCCTAGAATAAAAATATTGTGATTGTAAGTCCCCATACTCTTTTGGTAACCTTAAAAAATTATCGCTTCTACTTGAGGAAATAAGAGAAGCAAAATAAAAATGTTCTCTAAAAAGCCGAAGAAAGTTGGAAATTATTTGATAAATTTTAATGGCCTTGCTAATGATTTAAGTAATATTGAAAAAGGTTTTGATAAATCAACTAAAAACTTTTCAGGAGTACAAAAAAATATACGAAGGAAGAGGGAACATTTTAAGTAGAATTGAAAAAATAAAAAAACTAGGCGCAAAAACTACAAACGAAATTGATGAAAAGTATTTGGAAAAATAGTGTTGTTATACTTTTTACCGTTTTTCTCTTCAATGCGTTATTTTTTGGATGTAGTCGGCCATTACGACCTCATGAATTTGATTTAGCCAAACAATACCGAGTAAATGGATTAGTTTATGACATAAATTTTTCCTGCAACAGTATAAACGATTCTATTTCTCGTGCTAATCTCCAAATTAACCCTAATGACTTACTATTTAGTAAAACGAAATCTGACAGTTATATTGCTCGATACACAATCGGTTATAAAATATTTAAGAGCTACAAAGACAAAGAGCCAATTGATACGGCTACCATTCATTATTCAATGGAACAGAGTAAAAAATCAGACCAAAAGATTCATAATATAAATTTTTTTGCTCCTGTTGGTAAAATTTACATTGTTGAATTTTTCCTGAGGGATGAAAATAGAAATCACACAACTTCAAAAATTAAAATACATCGAAAAAAAACCACAAACGATAGATCCTATTTTAGGATATGCTCTTTGAAAAAAGGAATTATTAACAATACTTTTTATCAAAAGGACTCTTTCAGTTTAATCCTACCAGATAATTTTAAAAACGCACTTAAAGTGATGACTTTTCAATACAAGTCTACATGCGCAGCAAGACCGTATGAAGTAAATTACTCCTATCGATTAGCGACAGTCGCCGATTCAAGCTGGGTAGTGTCCAATAAAAAGAAATATAATTTCCCTCCGCTAAAAAACGGTTACTATTTTTTTGTTACGGATACTCTTTCAAAAGAAGGTTTCTCCGTTTTTTCAATTAATCAATCTTTTCCAAAAATAAATTCATTTCAAGATGCAAATACCGCTCTTGGATATTTATTAAGTAAATCTGAATATGCAGATTTACTTAGGAATAATAACCAGAGAATGTCTTTTGAAAACCAATGGTTGAAATTAGCTGGTAATCGTTACAGAGCGAGAAACTTAATTAAAAATTATTATTCAGAGGTATCCAATGCTAACAAACTCTTCACAAATAACCAACCTGGTTGGAGCACAGATCAAGGAATGATATACATAATTTATGGACCACCACCGATTGTATATCGAAACGACAATTCCGAAATATGGATATATGGAGAAGAAAATAACTTATTCAGTGAAGAATTTGAGTTTCAAAAAATAAACTCAAATGTTGCTGATAATATTTATGAATTAAAAAGAAACATAAATTTTAAAATCAGTTTCAATAAAATGGTCAATGCATGGATTGATGAACGTGGTTATTAACAATTTGGTCAATACGACCAATCATAATTATCAATTTCTTGTATACAATGCCCTAATAAATTTATTGAACTCTTGATATCCTCTTTATTACACGTCTCAATCACTTGATGAATATGTCTTGTAGGTACTGATATAGCACCAGCTATGCTTCCTCCTGCTGTGAATTGCTGAAGTCCCATTGTGTCTGTTCCTCCTCCTGTTAATATTTCTGGCTGCCATTTAATCGATTTATCTCGAGCAATATTCTTCATAAATGCAAACATTCTTTGATCACAAATAGTCCTCGAGTCCATTATTTTTATTGCAGTACCATCTCCTAAGGACGTTATTTTTTCATCATTAGAGGCTCCTGGAGTATCAAAAGCAATTGTAGTATCAATACAAATCCCAAAATCAGGATTAATAGCTAGAGTCGCAACCTGCGCACCACGAATTCCAACTTCCTCTTGAACCGTAAAAACAGCATAAAAGTCATAAGGAATATCCTTATTTTTCAGGTACTTAAGTGCTTCAATTAAGATAAATACAGCAACTCTATTGTCAAGAGATTTACAATTTACACAATCACCCATTTCAATAAGAACCCGCTCTCTTGTTATCGAATCTCCAATTGAAATTAACTTTTCAACATCCCGCTTTTTCATACCTAAATCAATAAAATAGTCGGAAATTTTAGGTGCTTGATTTTTTTCCTCAGGAGTCATTACATGAATTGGCTTTGTTCCCATGACTCCAATTATATCCTTTTTACCATGAACTATTACACGCTGGGCAGTCAAAGTTTTTGGATCAAAACCACCTAAAGTGTGAAATTTTAGGAATCCCTCGTCGGTAATATGCGTTACAATAAAACCTATCTCATCCATATGAGCCGCAGCCATGACTTTTTTGGAGTTTAATCCGTTTTTTTTACCTACTACATTTCCCATGTTGTCAACATAAACCTCGTCAACTAACTCTTTAATTTGATTTAAAACAAACGATCGAATCCTATTCTCAAAACCTGGTGCTCCGGGAACCTCACAAATATCTCTAAGTAATTCGACATTGATAGACATAATGAAAATATAGGTTATTTTATTTAAAAATGCATTTGATAGACCATTTCAGACAATTACGATTGGTTAAAATTATGCTTGACTTAACTTTAAAGTATTCGTTTTTCCTTTTTCTTTTATTGGCATGGAAGCAATATTGATAAAAAAATCTCCTTCTTTGACAACTCCTTTATCAATCAAAGAATTTTTAATATCATCAATATTCTTATCTGTAGAAAAGGAATTATCATAGTAAAAAGCCTGTACACCCCACACAAGATTTAACATATTTAAAATTGCTTTATTACTCGTATAAACATAAGTAAAAGCTCTTGGTCGTTGTGATGAAATTTTTCGAGCAGTATAGCCTGAAGCAGTCATTGTAATTATTGCCTTCGCATTAACTCGTTCAGCTAAGCTTACAGCACTGACACATATATTGTCGGAAATAAATCTTTCTTCTCTATAAATAGGTAGGTAATCATGATTGTAAATATCATCATATTCCTCTACTCTTTTTATAATATTAGTCATCGTTTCGACTACTAACCCAGGATGCTTACCTACTGAAGTTTCACCGGAAAGCATAACAGCGTCAGCTCCATCCATAACGGCGTTTGCAACATCATTTACTTCAGCTCTTGATGGTGTGATTCCATCAATCATACTCTCCATCATTTGCGTGGCAACAATAATAGGTTTGGAGGCTTTCAAACACTTTTTAACCATCATTTTTTGTAACAAAGGAACATCCTGATAAGGCACTTCAATTCCTAAATCACCTCTGGCAACCATAATTCCGTCAGATTCATTAACAATATCATCGATATCATCAATAGCTTCAGGCTTTTCAATTTTTGCAATTATTTTCAAATTTTTACCATACTCTTCAATTAACTTCCTAAGTTCAATTATATCTCGAGCAGAACGCACAAAAGACAAAGCAACCCACTCAATATCTTGAGTTAATATATAATCTAGGTCCTCTCTATCTTTTTTCGTTAAAGAGGGTAAGGAAATTTTTGTGTTAGGAAGGTTAACCCCTTTCTTACTCTTCAGCATACCACCATGTTCAACAATTGCGACAACTTCATCAACTCCATTTGAAGACTCGACCTTAACAGCCAACTTACCATCATCAATCAGAATTAACTCACCCGGATTTACATCTTTGGCAAAGTTTTGATAAGTCATGAAAACCTTTTTTGCCGTACCAACACATTCTTTATTTGTAAACGTTATTTTATCCCCATTTTTAATTTCGCATCCCTCATTCTCCATGGAACCAACACGTAATTTAGGTCCTTGTAAATCTGCTAAGATTGCGATGTTGGAATTAATTTCATCATTTACATGCTGGACTCGTTTAATATTTTCCTCATGAACTCTGTGATCTCCATGGGAGAAGTTTAAACGACAAACATTTACCCCTTTATCATACATCTCCTTAATTACCTCAACAGATGACGATGCAGGTCCCAAAGTCGCCACAATTTTTGTTCTCTTTAATTCCATGTAGTTCTGGTTTAGTTTCTAAATAAAAACGCGCGTCAAATATACGTATTTCGTTTCATATAACACCGAAGAAATAGAGGGTTTCAAATTGAATTTAACCTAAAAAAGCAGTTTACCAAACAACTTATAAAAAGTATTAAAAAAGTAAATTATTTCTACTTTTGAGCTCCATTGGATTAATCTTTATTGAGGCCAAAACAGAAGGAATTTCCCTGAGCTCCTCTTTAAAGGAGAACAACTCCTTGTCAGACATTGGTCCCCAATATTGAATGAAATAGTCTATTTGTTTCAGCTCAGGAATTAAATAACCTGCATCGCACCTATTTGAAAGAAGATGAAAAGTTGTATAACTTTCGTCATCATTAAATCTATGTAAACTAAAACTTCCCTTTTTATTTAAATCGAATGACAAATCCACATCATCCACTCGCTCTAAATCGATTTCAAATAATTTATTCATTCCCCATGCAATACGATAATTCGCAACATGGCTTGAAACACCGAATAAAGTGAAGTCAAAATCAAACTCAAGATCTAAAAAAAGTTTATTCATCCAACAATTTAAATTTTTGACAAAACTGATTTGCAGCTATTTGTTCAGCCTTTTTCTTAGACTTTCCATTACCTCTAGCAATTTCTTCGCCATCTAATTTCACACAAGCTTCAAAACATTTATTTCTTCCCTCGCCATATTCACTTATAATTTCGAAGGTCAACTCTCGTTTTCCTCTTTGTGCCCATTCAATTACACGAGACTTAAAATTTGTTTCTTCACTCTCTAATTTTTCCAAAGAAATATATGGATGAATAATTCTTTTAAGAATAAACTTTTTACATGCTTTATTTCCTTTATCTAAATAAATCGCACCAATTAGAGCTTCAAAAGCATTACCATAAATAGAATCCGTCTTGCTCTTTTTATCCAATCTAGAAATAACGATTTTATTCAATCCAATTTTTTTTGCAAGTTCATTGAGCGAATGGCGACTAACTATTTTAGAACGCATTTTTGTTAGGAAACCCTCATCTTTAATTGGGTATTTCTTAAAAAGATATTCAGCGACAACAGCACCTAAAATCGCATCTCCTAAAAATTCAAGACGCTCATTACTTTCAGAGTATGCGGATGAGTGGTCATACACTGCAGACTTATGAATTAATGCTTTTTCGAATAAAAAAACATCGTTAGGGTAAAAACCAACGATGTTTTTAATGTTTTTTTCAAGCTTATTTCTTCTTAAAAATACAAACCTTAAAATTGATTTGGCACTCAAAACTATTCTTTGAATTTCTTGATAACAATGGAAGCATTATGACCTCCAAATCCAAACGTATTTGTCATGGCAACATCAACTTCTCTAGCTTGGCCTTTATTTAGAGTCAAATTCAGCTTTTGATCAATATTTTCATCTGGTGTTGAATGGTTTATTGTAGGGGGAATAAAATTCTTATGAACAGCTTTGATTGTAGCAATAGTTTCTATTGCTCCAGCTGCACCAAGTAAATGCCCCGTCATAGATTTAGTTGAACTAATGTTTAAATCATATGCTTTTTCGCCAAATACCTTTTGAATTGCAGTCAATTCGGCAACATCACCTAAAGGTGTAGAAGTACCATGAACATTAATATAATCAACTTTGTCAATCGCTAAATCAGCATCATCTAGAGCATACTTCATCACATTTCGTGCACCCAATCCTTCAGGATGAGGTGCCGTCATATGATGGGCATCTGCAGACATACCCCCTCCTACAATTTCAGCATAAATATTAGCTCCGCGAGCTTTTGCATGCTCATATTCTTCAAGAATAATAGCACCTGCGCCCTCACCTAGCACAAAGCCGTCTCTGGTCGAATCGAATGGGCGTGAAGCCGTTTGCGGATTATCATTATTTGTTGAAAGTGCATGACACGCGTTAAATCCACCTATACCCGTTTCATTGACAGCCGCTTCGGAGCCACCGGTAACAATAACGTCAGCCTTGCCTAAACGCAAATATGTGAAAGCATCAATAAGCGCATGGCTCGATGATGCACATGCAGAAACCGTAGTATAATTCGGCCCACGAAAGCCATACTTTATGGAGATATTACCTGGTGCAATATCTGCGATCATTTTTGGTATAAAAAAAGGATTAAATTTAGGACCTGTGTCTTCCTCTCTAGCTTTTAACAAAACTTGAGCTTCATCTTGAAATGTTTCAAGACCTCCTATACCAGAACCCCAAATAACACCTACCCTATCCGGGTTAAAACTCCCTTCAGTTAACCTGGCATCACCAATAGCCTCTTCAGTAACAACCAGTGCGTACTGACTAAACTTATCCATTCTCCTTGCTTCCTTTCTGTGAATAAATTCATTCACATCAAAACCTTTCAGTTCACAAGCAAACTGCGTTTTATGATGCTTTGGATCGAAGTAAGTAATTCTCGCAGCACCACTAACGCCACTTTTTAATGATTCCCAATAATCAGGAAGTGTGTTCCCTATAGGAGTAAGTGCGCCAAGACCTGTTACAACAACTCTCTTTAACTCCATAAATAAGTTAAAATGATTTGTTATTTAGCATTTTCTTCGATGTAACCAATCGCTTCCTTTACAGTGCTGATTTTTTCAGCTTGATCATCAGGAATAGCAATATTGAATTCTTTTTCGAATTCCATAATTAACTCAACCGTGTCTAATGAGTCAGCTCCTAGATCGTTTGTAAAGCTAGCCTCTGGAGCTACCTCACTTTCATCAACTCCTAACTTATCAACGATAATTGCTTTTACTCTTGATTCGATATCAGACATTTTTTTAAATTTTAAAAGTTATAGCCTGCAAAGAAAAACATTTCTTGATAATTAATCAAACAATTCATCAAAAGGATTATTAACATTTTTAACAAATGAATTAAATTACAAAGGACTTACAGCATTAATATTAACTTTGCTAAGAACATTTACTGAAAAAAAAAAATGGATAAACTAGCTATATTCGCTTCTGGAAGCGGTTCTAACGGTTTGAAAATTTATGAATATTTCAAAGAT
>MDTG01418485.1_pt1 | contig 14058 bp, 15 predicted proteins | sample 811421 | NCBI WGS metagenome assembly MDTG01 (sample SAMN05326645, study PRJNA326480) | marine metagenome | isolation source: seawater | place: Pacific Ocean: South East | collected 2011 | reverse complement strand
GTGAGCTTTTGATCGATAAAAATAAATTACATTTTTATCCTAGAGGATATCCCTACAAATATAGGTGGAAATCAAATACTATAAAAAAAATTAAATCAAAAAAAAAGATAGATTTATTAGCAGGTCTTTGGTTTGGTGATCCCGATATAGATGCTATAACAAGGATCAATAGACCTATAGATGTAAAAAAATATAATAAAAAGTATGGTAAAGTATTTTTTCTACATAAAAATACAAACTGTGCAATTAATACCCAAAACACTTCCTATAGTAGAGAGTTAGCCCCAGCTTTTTTTGTAAGTCCTTTTGCAGGAAGATACGATGATATTTTTTCAAATTATTTCTTGCGAAGAATAATGGATCACTTGAACAAAAATGTTGCTTTTGGATATCCGATTGTTTTACAAAAAAGAAATAAACACAATTTGTGGAATGATTTAGAAAAAGAATTAATAGGAAACATAAATTGTGAAAAAATAATCGAAAAGTTAAATCAAATAAATTTTAAATCAAATAATGTTCTAGATTGTGGTTATGAATTAGTTGATTATATGATGAAAAATGTAGATTTTGAGAAAAAACATTTTCAAAAAATTTTAAAGGGACTTAAAATATGGTTAGATACTATTAAACTGATAGATAGAAATCATATTTAATGTCCAGCCTTAAAAACTTATTAGAAATTTTTGAAAAAAAACAGAAATTAAAAATTCTCACCATATCGATATTTTCAATACTTTTAGCTTTTTTTGAATTGTTAGGTGTTAGTCTATTTATACCCTTAATTGGAATTTTAATAGAAAATGATCTTTCTAATAATTTCCAATTTTTAAATTTTTTAATCCCATCAATTCATGAAAGTTCAGCAGTTAAATCTATTAATTTTGCACTTTTAATAATTTTTTGTATCTTTTTACTAAAATTTTTATTCATAAATTTTATAAATATTTTTAATAATAATATTATATTTAATATTCAGAGAAAATTGAAAGAGAACCTGTTCAAAAATTATTTAAATAGAAACTATCTATCATTTATATCTCAAAATATGTCGTATGCTACAAGAACAATAATTGAAAATGTAAATCAATTAACTTTTGGTGTTCTTAGATCTTATTTAATATTACTTGCTGATTTAGTATTAATAATTTTTTTGTTGTCATTTTTAATTTATTTAAATCCTAAATCTGCATTGTTAGTTTTGATTATATTTGGCTCAAGTTCATTTTTATTTATGTGGGTATTAAATAAAAGATTAAAAATTTGGGGGGAAGATAGAAATTATCATAGTGGTGAGTCAATAAAGTATCTTCAAGAAAGTTTAAAGGGATTTAAAGAAATAAAACTTTCTAATTTGTTTGAGTTTTTTTTAGATAAATTTAGATATCATAACAAATTATCAACTTCTGCTTCCAAAAAACAAGTAATTTCATCAGCAGTTCCACAATATTTTTTAGAGCTTATTGCGATATTAAGTTTTACAATTTTTATCATTACTTTAAATTCACAAGGGTTAAGTGGCCCCGAGGTAATAGCTCTTTTAGGAGTTTATGGTGCAGCATCATTTAAAATATTGCCATCAATAAACAGAATCGTAATTGCTTGGAATACAATTAAATTTGGCGATGCATGTGTAACAAATGTTAAAAAAAATATACTACATGATGTAACTAAAAAAAAATTTATTGAGAATTTTGAGATGAATTTTGAAAATATAAGTTTTAGTAATGTTAATTTTGAATACAACGATACTAAAAAAATATTTGACGATTTAAGTGTTGAATTAAAAAAAAAAGAGATAATAGGTATTTTTGGTGAAAGTGGCTCTGGGAAATCTACATTTGTTAATTTACTATGTGGATTATTTAAGCCACATCAAGGTGAGATTAAATTCAATAATAAATCAATTTATAATAATTTAAACTCATATCAAAAAAAACTAGGAGTAGTCCCTCAGGATGTATTTATTCTAGATGATACTATTGAAAAAAATATTGCAATAGGAATTAATAAAGAGAGCATAAATAAAGAATTAGTTTATGAGATATTAGATAAAGTAAATTTACTTGAAGTAGTTCAAAATCTACCAAAAAAACTTGATACACAAATTGGAGAAAATGGTGTTTTTTTATCAGGTGGTCAAAAACAAAGAATTGGTATAGCTAGAGCTTTATATAAAAAACCAGATATAATTGTTTTTGACGAATCCACTAACTCATTAGATGAAATTACTGAAAATGAATTTATGAAAAATGTAATAAAATTGAAAGATGAAGCTCTAATAATCTTTATCACTCATAAAAAAAAATTATCAACTTATTTCAGTCAATCATATGAATTAAAAAATAAAAAATTAGAAAAATTATGAAAAAAAAAATTAAAGTTGCCGTGTTAGGGTTGGGGTATGTTGGCTTACCAGTTGCTGTAAATTTTGGAAATAAAGTAGATACGATTGGATTTGATATTTCGATTAATAAAATTAAAAAATTAAAACGATATATTGATCCAACTAATGAAATTCCATCTCAACAGATTAAAAGATCAAAAAAATTATTTTTTACAAACAATACAAATTACTTAAAAGATGTTGACTATTTTATTGTTGCAGTTCCTACACCTCTAATTTCTAAATCAAATGAACCTGATTTTAGCTCTTTAAAAACTGCTTGTAAGATTATTGGAACCAATATGAAAAAATCTTCAATTATTGTTTTTGAATCAACAGTTTTTCCAGGTGCAACTAAAGAATTTTGTGTAAGAGAATTAGAAAAATATTCAAAAAAAAAATGGTTAATTGATTTCAATGTAGGTTATTCACCAGAGAGAATTAATCCAGGTGATAAATCAAAAAGTTTTTCTAAGGTTTCTAAACTCATATCTGGTGATAATAAAGTAACTTTAAATAAAATTGAGAGTTTATATAAAAAGATTAATAAAAAGATAATTAAAGTACCATCAATTGAAGTGGCAGAAGCTGCAAAATCTTTAGAAAATACTCAAAGAGATATAAATATTGCGTTTATAAACGAGTTTTCAAAAATATGTGACAAATTAAATATCAATACAAAAGATGTTATCGACGCCGCATCAAGTAAATGGAATTTTGTAAAATTTACCCCTGGTCTTGTTGGAGGACATTGTATAAGTGTGGATCCATATTACTTAAGCTATAAAGCTAAATCTTTAAATTACACAACAAATATTATTAATTATTCTAGGAAAATTAACGAGAGTATGTCTCAATTCGTTTTTCAAAAAATAAAAAAAAATCTTAATAGAAAGATTGAGGACTTATCTGTTTTAATTTTAGGAGTAACTTTTAAAGAGAATTGTTCAGATATCAGAAATAGTAAAATTTTTGATTTAGTTGAAATATTAAAAAAAAAAAAAATAAATTATCAATTACATGACCCATATGCAAAGAAGAGCGAAGTAAAAAAAGCTTATAATGAAGACATCATAGATTTAAAAAAGTTAAATAAAAATGATATCTTAATTCTTAATTCTCCACATAAATTTTATCTGAATAATCTAAGTAAATTTTTGAAAACAATTAATGAAAATGGGATTTTTTTTGATATAAAATCATCAATCAAGCAATCAAATATAAAAAAAAAAATAAAATACTTAAGTCTTTAAAATTAAATGAGTTTAATAAAAATTCCAAAAATAATAGCTGAAGTCGGCATGTCTCATAATGGGAATATTACACTGGCTCATTCTTATATTGATGCAGCCTCAAAAGCAGGCGCTGATGCAATAAAGTTTCAAACTCATTACGCAGATGAGGAAAGTTCTCTATTTGATAAATTTAGAACAAAAAATAAATATATAAATTATAAAACAAGATTTGATTATTGGAAAAATACAGAGTTTACAAGTTTTCAATGGCAAGAATTAAAAAATCACGCTGATAAAAAAAATATTATTTTTTTTTTCATCACCCTTTTCATTTAAAGCTATAGAAGTCTTAAGCTCAATAGGAGTTAAAATTTGGAAGGTAGCATCAGGTGAGGTTTCAAACTTACCACTAATTGAAAAAATTGCTAAACTTAAACAAAATGTAATAGTTTCCACCGGTATGAGTAATTATAAGGAAATAGACCAAGCAATTAATGTAATAAAAAAATATCACAGTAAATTTGCTATTGCGCAGTGCACATCTTTGTATCCATGTCCACCTGACAAAATTGGTTTAAATTTAATTAAAGAATTAAAAAAAAAATATAAGTGTAGTGTAGGTTTTTCTGATCACAGTGGAAATCATTTAACACCATTTTTGGCTAAAATTATAGGAGCTGACTTTGTAGAAATGCATGTTGTGTTTGATAAAGATTTTATAGGATTCGACACTGAATCTTCGATTACATTCAAACAACTTTCAGAAATTGTAAGAAATATAAATCTTTCAGAAAAACTTTTAAATAGCAAAATAAACAAAAATAATATTCCCAAAGAAATAAAAAAAAATAAATATTTGTTTGAAAAATCAATATTTGCAAAAAAGAAGATTGAAAAAGGAAAAAAGATTAAATTAGAGGATATTGCATTTAAGAAACCCTTGGAAGGTCTTAAAGCAAAGGATTATAAAAAAGTTTTAGGTAAAAAATTAAAAAGAACTATAGATGCAGGGTTCTCAATCAAAATAAAGGATATTAGCTAATGGAAAAAAAAATATGTTTTGTCATAGCTAATAGAGCAAATTATGGAAGAATAAGACCAGTGCTTCTACAATTAAAAAAAAATAAAAAAATTAAATTGCAAATAGTATTAACTGCTAGTTCGGTTTTAAATAAGTTTGGTGATTTAAGTAAAATACTTAATAAAGATGGATTTTATAATTTTAAAAAATGCCATGTAATTTTAGAAGGAGCAAACCCATTGACAATGGCAAAATCTACTGGTCTATCAGTAATTGAACTTTCGACTGTTTTTGACATATTAAAGCCAAGTATAGTAGTTACTACTGGGGATAGATTTGAAACTTTAGCTACTGCAATTGCAGCAAGTTACATGAATATTGGTTTGGCTCATATTCAAGGAGGTGAAATTACAGGCTCTATAGATGAAAGTGTTAGACATGCAGTTACAAAATTATCCCACATCCATTTTGCTGCTACAAAAAAAGCAAAAGAAAATCTTATTAGAATGGGAGAAGATCCAAAGTATGTCTTCAATACTGGTTGTCCATCAATTGATATAATTAAAAATTCTAAAAAAAAATTAAAAGATATAAAATCTTTGTCACATGGGGTTGGTAATATATTCAATTATAATAAACCATTCGTATTAGTTGTTTTTCATCCAGTTACAACGGAATTTTTAAAAATAGAAGATCAAATAAATATTTTTTCAAACGCTATTAATTCAATAGATAATCAAATTATCTGGCTTTGGCCAAATATAGACGCAGGTACAGATATTATAAGTAAAACTTTGAGAAGATATAGAGAGGAAGGTAAATTTAAAAACGTTTCGTTCTTTAAAAATTTTGAAGTTGATGATTATATTGTATTATTAAAGAATACAATTTGCGCAGTTGGAAACAGCAGCAGCTTTATAAGAGAGGGTTCTTACTTAAAAATGCCCACAGTTATTGTTGGAAATAGACAAAACAAAAGAGAAGTTGGCAATAATATAGTTTTCTCAAAAGTAAACAAAAATGAAATTATATCTAAAATAAAAAGTCAAATTCAAAATAAAAATAAAATTAGAAAAAGTAATATTTATGGAGATGGTAATTCTGCAAAAAAAATATCTTCATTATTAAGTAACATAAAACCAAAAATTCAAAAAACTTTAAATTATTGAAAATAAAAAAAAAAATTTTAGGTTTGATTCCTGCAAGAGCTGGTTCAGTTGGATTAAGGAATAAAAATATATTAAAAATTAATGGAAAAAGTCTTGTTGAGCATGCAATAGATGTTGGAATAAGATCTAAAAGTATTAGTGAAGTGGTTGTAAGTACAGATTCAAATAAAATTATAAATATTTCCAAAAAAAAAAAAGATTAATTTTATAAAAAGACCAGATTATTTAAGTAATAGTAATGCAAAAATTTTGGATGTAATTCTGCATGCACTTAATTTTTATAAAAAAAAAAATAAATATTTTGAATACATTGTGTGTCTTCAACCAACCACTCCTTTAAAAAACTCCAAAATGATTGATAATGGTGTGAAACAAATTATTAAAGAGGGCTCTGATTCATTAGTCTCAGTTTATAAGGTAGAAGATAATCACCCATCAAGAATGTATAGTATCTTAAATAATAAAATGATACCTCTAGATAAAAATAATCAAAGCTTAAACAGGCAAAAATTGAGAAAAATTTATCATAGAGATGGCAATGTTTATATTTTTAAAACTTTTTCACTTGAAAAAAATAAAGATTTATATGGAAAAAAAATATCACCAATGATCTTAGATGTTAAATTTAAACTTAATATAGATAATAAACTTGATTTTGATTTAGCAAAACTGATTTTAGAAAAATGATTGTTTTAAATATCGAACCTGAATTTTATTCTACAACTGCTGTACAAAAAATATCTAAAAAATTCTCTTACAGAGAAATAGATAACTTAAAAAACTTTAAAAAAAAAAAGAAACTTATGCTTTGATTACAAGATTAAAATACAAAATTGATGAAAATTTTTTAGGTAATTTTGAAAATTTAAAATTTATTCTATGTAACACAACAGGAATAGATCACATTGACAAAGATGTTTGTAAAAAAAGAAACATAAAAATTATTTCTTTAGCAAATGAAAAAAAATTTATGAAAAGTGTAAATTCAACTGCTGAATTTACATTTGGTTTAATTATTTCTTTGATAAGAAAAATTCCTTTTGCATTTAATGATGTTCTAAAATTTAATTGGAAAAGAAATCGATTTATTGGTACTGATTTAAAAGGCCTAACTCTTGGGATAATTGGTTTTGGAAGAAATGGTAGTAAAATAGCCAAGTATAGCAAAGCTTTTGGAATGAAAATTCAATATTTTGATAGAAAAAAAATTAAAAAAAAAGGATATCAAAAAAGAAACCTAAATAATTTGTTAAAAACTTCAGATATCATAGTAGTGACTATTTCTCTAAATACACAAACATATAATCTAATAAATTCAAAAAATTTTAAATTTCTAAAAAAAGAAGCATTCATAATAAATACCTCAAGAAATCAAATTATTTGTGAAAAATCGTTGCTTTATGCTTTAAAAAAAAAACTTATAGCAGGAGCAGCTTTAGATGTAATACAAAATGAATTAAACATTAAAAAAAATAATAATTTAATTAATTATGCAAAAAAAAACAATAATTTGCTAATTACACCTCATATCGGTGGTGCAAACTTTGATGCCTGGGCTATTACAGAAAATAAAGTTGTAGACAAATTTTTAAAACTTCATGAAAAATTATAAAAGTATTTTTGTTGGAGGTGGCTTTATAGAAAGTCAACTTTTATGGATAATTCCTATAATATGTGGATTTTGTAAAAAAAAAAAAATTTCAAATATAATTTTTGAGAAAAAAATTTCTTCAAAAATTTTAAGAAATAAAGAATTAAATATTTTACTTAAAAATTATACATTAGTTTATTTGGAAAATAAAAAAAAAAGAAAAATCATAAAATTTTTTGGAAAAATAAAAATTTTATTAATTTATTTCGTTGATATTTTAAAATTAGTATTTTTTTTTCAAAAAAAGAGCCTAAAAAATTGGTATAAAAACCAAATTCAGCATGCATATTGGGATACTGCATTATCTCAAATGTCTGATAATCAAGTTAAACCTAGTTTGTTTCAAAAATTAATTAGTGCTATTTTAATATTAGATACACAACACAACACTAATAAACTTTTAAAAAAATATGATATTCGTTATAGTTTTATGGGACACTCTGTTTATAAATTTAGAGTTACCTTAGCTGTTTTTCGATTGAAAAAAATTTTAAATTTTTGCCAAGCTAATTATAGTTTTTATGCACAACAAGTCTTCCAAGATTTAAGTTGGAATATTTTGAAACAAAATCAATATTATAAAATTATTAAAAAACTAAATAAAAGTAATGTAAAAAAATACTGGAAAAAAAGATTAATTGGTAAGTCAAATTATGAAGATGCAAATGTGGCCTCTAACGGAATTGGTGAAATAAACTTTTACCCTAAAAATATTGTGTTGCTTCATATTTTTAAAGATTCACCATTCAACGTTATAGATAGTAATAGGATATATTATGATTATTTTGAATGGATCAATGAAACAATTTCAATTATTAAAAAATCAAAAGAAAACTGGTCTTTACGACTACATCCAAATGCCAAGAGATGGGGAGAAAATCAATTAACAGTTTTAAAATCTATTATAAAAAAACTCCCCAAAAATATAATTATTGATAATAATATGGTTTCAAATAATTATATTTTTAAAAATTCAAATAGAATTGTAACTTATTCTGGTACGTCACATTTAGAGGCTTCTGTATTCGGAATTAAACCAATTATTATTTCAGATGTAACACTTTCAAGAATTAATAAGAGATTTGTTTTAAAGCCAAATAATAAAAATCAATATAAAAATTTCTTATTAAGAAATAGTAATGATAAAATTTTTAAACAACAAAAAAAAATTGTTCAAATGTCTAAAGAGCTTATTTTTGTTAGGGAAAACTTACTTTCACTCAAAAATAATCTTGATGGTAAATCAATTTACAGAGGAGATAATAGAAAAGTATTTAAAAATGAGTATGAAAGAATAGAGAAAACATTAAAGAAAAATATTAATTTACTAGAAAAAATAGGAGTAGGATTTGCTGATGGTAAGACACACATTATCTAAAAAAATTGATAACCTTGTAGTATCATACTCAGATCAGTTTGGAGGAGCTGCCAAAGCAGCATTTAGAATAAATGAATGCTTAAATGACAGTATTATATTATCAAAAATGTTAGTAATAAAGAAAATATCTAAATCTAATAAAGTTTTATCCTATGAAAATAAAATTGGATTATTTTTGTTTAAGATAAAAAATAAATTATTAATATTAATTAAAAAAATCCTAAAATCAAAAATTGATCGATCATTTAATATATTTAAATCACCTTTACTAAAGATAATTAATAATATTAATCCTAAAATAGTAAATTTAAATTGGATTGGAGCTGAAACGTTATCATTGAAGGATATATCAAAAATAAAAAAATCTAAAATAATATTTACCCTTCATGATATGTGGGCATTTTGTGGAACAGAGCATTATGTTTATGATAATAAAAATTATAATTTTATTAAAGGATACAATTATTCAGATGCAAAAAGCTTACTTTCATTTTTTGATATATATCAATGGAAAAAAAAAATCTCACTATGGAAAAATTTTTATGTAATTGCTCCAAGTAAATGGTTGAGTAACTTAGCATCTAAAAGTATTTTAATGAAAAATTGTCAAATATTTACGATACCATATCCAATAAATACTAAAAAGTACTATTATAAAAAAAATAGAAAAATTAAAAAAAAAATTAATATAATTTTTTCTGCTTTTGGAGATATCAACAATCCTAGAAAAAATTTCTCAAGTTTACAAAATATTTTAGATAAATTAGATCCAAATAAATTTACACTTAATTTAATTGGAAATTCAACAAGTGAAATTTTAAAAGATAAAAAATATCAAATTAAATTCCATAATTCTCTACAAAAAGAAAAGGCTATTATAAAGATATTAAATGATTGTGACCTATTTGTATTTACTTCAAAATTAGACAATTTTCCATTAGTACTTATGGAAGCACAATCATGCGGCTTGCCCTGTATAGCTTACAAAACTGGAGGAGTAGAAGATATTATTATCAATAATAGAACTGGTTTTTTAATTAAACCTTTTGATGAAAATAAATTTGCCGAAAAAATAAAAATATTTCTTGATAATAAGAAAACACTTAAGCAATTTTCTATTAACTCAAGAAAAAATGTAGAGAAAAATTTTTCTTATCCAGTGATAAGAAAAAAATATGAACAAATATTTAAAAAAATAATTTAATGTATGTTAATTTATCAAATATAAAATCAGGTTTTTGCGATAAACTTAAAAAACTTACTTTATATATAGCTTACTGCGATACACTAAAAATTAAAAAGTTAGAAATTTATGATAAAAAATCCAAAGAAAACCCTTTCTTATTTTATGATCTATGCAAAATTAGAGGTTTCAAAGTAGTAAAATCAAATATAAAAAAAAGAGAATTTTTCAATTATATTGATGCGTATAATTCAAATCCAAACCCAACAAATTTAAAAAACATTATTGCATCGTCATCTATAAGATTGAAAAAAAATTTTTTGATAAAATGGAAAAACGCTTACTCTTTAATATATCCCCAAAAAAAAAACAAAAAAATTTAAAAAAGCTACAATAGGAATTCATATTAGATTAACTGACAAACTTGTAAATATGAAAGGTAAACTTTTTGAGATTCCTGGTAAAGATGTTGTTTTAGAAAAAGACTATAATCTATTTAAAGAAGAACTAAGAAATAAAATTATAAAAAAAAAGAACTGTAATTTTTTTCTAGCCTCTGACTCTGAAAAAGCAAAAAATGAAATTATCTCAATTTTTAAGAAAAAAAAAATTAAACTTTTATTTAATAAAATATCTTTTAATACAAAAAAATTTCGACAAACAAATGGTGATAGTTTTGTAAGTGACTTATTTTGCTTGTCTCAATGTAAGAAAATTTATTCGACAGGTGGCGGAGTTCCTATAACAGCGAAAATGATTTCAAAAAATAAAATTAATTATCATAAAATTTCTTATCAAAAAATTTTCAATATCAAAATTGATACAATCAATATTTTTTTGCATCCACTAGGTAAGCTTTTTAAAAAGTTATTCCCATAAATTTTTTTTAAAATTGAAATTTACATATCCTTTAGAGTTTTTTATCAATTTATTTTTAAATTTATTCAATAAAAACCAGAAAAAACTGTCTTTGATTAAATAAAAAACATCTATTAGATCAATTTTTTTATTTATTTTTTTGGTTTCCTCAAGATAAACATCTATTTTACCTGTTTTATCAAAAGTAATTTGATTTGCATGGTATTTAAAACCAGCTAAATAACTGTTTACTATAAATAGTTTATTTTTTTTTGAAAAAGTATTCCATAAATATAAATCTCCACAATTTCTAAATTCTGCCAATTTATTGTAATCAATTAAATTATTTAATTCAGATCTCCAAAATGTAGATTCTTGCTGAATAAATGGTAAGTACTTTCCATAAACACCAGATTGAATTAATCTAGATCTGTAGAGATAAGGAATCTTGACATCTGTTATTTGAGATTTTTCATTATATATAAATTTTAAACCAGTGATCCATTTTATTGGTTTGTTATTATTGAATACGTCTGAAACAGTTTTAAAACAATTGTTACTATAATAATCTCCAGCGTTTAAATAGGACGTGAATTCACCTTTAACTTTTTTTAAAGCAAAAGATAATGAGTCAAACATTGTTCTATCTTTTCTATTAAAATATTCAATTGACTCATCATTGAAACTATCAACTATTTTTTTGCTATTATCTGTTGATTCACCATCTACAATTATATACTGGAGTCTAAAATTTTTATAATTAACTTTTTGATCTAAAATAGATTTAATTGTTTCAAACAAGTAATTTTCTGCATTCTTAAATACAGTTATTACTGTGAAATAATTTTTTTTATTCATTTTCTTAAAAGGTAAATTTAATTTTATATTCTAATTTTTTTTCTATTTTATGATTATTTAAGCAGGTATTATTTGGCCTGTTGGTAGATTCTTGTAAATTTTTATATTTTTTAACCAAGTCTTTTTTTAATTTATATTTTTGTGCAATATAATTAGCAAATTCAAATTTGCTAATGTTTTTTTTAGAACCAATATCATATAGACCATAAATTTTCTTTTTAATAATATCAATTATTATCTTTGAGAGTTCTTCGGTTGGTATTGGATTAAATATAATATTGTAAGGAACAAAAATTTTATGGTTACTCTTAAGTTTATTATATATCCATTCTGCCTGGCCTATCTCTTTTCTCAAATTTAGATTGAAGAAATTTGTTCTTAATATTGTATGATATTTATGAGATGATATTATTTTTTCCCCAATAAGCTTTGTTAATCCATAAAAATTTACTGGTTGCTCAAAGTTTTCAATTTTATTTTTTAATATTTTATTATTATAAACTTGATCTGTTGATAAGTGAATTAAATGTATATTTTTCTTAAAAATAACTTTGGTAATAATTTCACAAGCTCTAACATTTAAATCATATCCATAAAAAAAATTCTTATTACAATTTTCAACATTTCTATTTACGATACAATTTATTATAATTTTTGGTTGAATTTTATGAATAATTTTTTTTAATTTGTTGTCTTGCAAAATATTAAAATTATATTTTGTTTTTTGTTTATATCCACAACCATAAACATCATAATTTCTTAATTTAAGATTTTCATAAAGTACCGCTCCTAATACACCAGTTGAGCCCAATAAAAGTATTTTCATTAAATAAATTTTTCATGTTTGATATCTTTAACTAAATATTTAGTTTTAGATTTTACATCTTTCAGGTTCTTCGATATATTAAATTCTTTTTTTAATTTCCAAAGAATTTTATTACTCTCATGTGGTTTACATAATTCAGTACATTTTGAAAATTTTTGCTCATAATTAATTTTATACATAAGTGTATTTTTTTTTTTAATATTATTCCATATGACATCAAAATTTTCTTCATATAGATTTCCATATGTAAACTCTTCATGACCCCTGTGATTTGTGCAAACATATACTTTTCCATCTGCACCTATGCATGGTTGAAATTGAGACCCCAAACACTCATCGTAATTTCTTCCAAATTTTATTGGATCAAAAATTAAATCATCCATTTTATAGGAATTTGATTGAAATTTTGATCCAAGTATTTTTTTTGCCTCTGAAAGAGTTGATTCAATTTTTTCTAACCAAAAGTTTTTTGAATGTTGTTCTTTTTTTCTATTAATATCATTAACTCTCTCAATTTGAATTATTTCAGGTTTGAATTGGCAATAGTCAACATCAATATTTTTAAATATATTACAAAATTCACTAATTTCTTTATAATTTTCTTTTGTTATTACAAATCCCACACCTATGGTAATTTTTGATTTTTCTTTCTTTTTAATCTCTACAAGATTTTTTATATTTTCTATTACCGTGTTAAAGTCATTTGTCTTATTTGTTTTTCTAAAATTATTATAACTACTTTCATTTCCAAAATCTAAAGATACCCTTATCCAAGTCAAACATTTTACGAATGTATTAAAAAGATCAAACCTTTTTAAATTACTTCCGTTAGTGAACATGCCCATTTGTATTTCCGAATGTTGGTAAATGTATTCAATGTTTTCTTTTAATTTTGGATGAAGTGTGGGCTCACCTCCACCTGTCCAATTAATTGCGTCAATATCCATATTTGTAAGTGTCTTTGATAAATTTTTGAATATTTTAGGGTCTAACATAGTTCTATTAAATAATTTAGTTCCCTTAAATTTTTTTAAATGCAGATGGCCTGATATACAAAAAGGACAAGAATGATTGCAAGCATTTGATGGATCTATTTCTATAGTTATTGGATCTGGATTTTTATTATTAAAGTATTTTTCAACTTTATTAAGATGACAAAGTATTTTGCTTTGTGGATTAAATATATTACTCATTTAAGTGTTAATATATTATTATGTGATTAAAATATATATTTTTATGATTCAATATAAAAAAAAGTTATTATCTTCCTTAAAATTAAAAAGAAAATTACCTATAAATTATAACAGTTTAGATGAAAGATATTTTTCTAGAGAGCTAAATAAATTTTTTCCTAGTGTTTATTATTTTAAGTTAACTAATACTATTATTTCTGGAGATGGAACCCCTATTAACCTACCTTTTGGTTTACTAAAAAAATATTTGGCTTTTTCATCTTTGAGCGGAAATATAAAAATAAAAAAACTAATTTTATT
>MDTG01321271.1_pt1 | contig 14058 bp, 13 predicted proteins | sample 811421 | NCBI WGS metagenome assembly MDTG01 (sample SAMN05326645, study PRJNA326480) | marine metagenome | isolation source: seawater | place: Pacific Ocean: South East | collected 2011 | reverse complement strand
TCTTTAAAATTTTGTGAATTAAAAATTTCTTTATTTAAATTAATTATCTGAGTCTTAATTGATTTTAAAAATTTTAAAATTGGAAAATTTGCATCTAATATATCTTTATTTTTAATATTTATTTTTTTTTGTATTTTAAAATTCACATATTCCTCTATTGAATTAAATTTTTTTTTAGATAGTTCATACTCTTTTAAGTTTTCATCTAAATCATTTCCCTCATAAAAAAAGAACAATATTACTGATGGATCTGTAATATCTTTATTTAATAAAACATAATTTTCTAATTCAGTTAGTTTTATAAAATTTGAAACTGCACTAATTGATCCATATCCAGCACGTGCAAAGTTTAAGTAATTTTCTCCATTTTTTTTATGTAAAAAATGTCCAATTGAATAATTGTAACTATTATCCAAATATGCATCTCCAGATCCCATTGCATTTGAGTCACCAAGGATAGCAGTATAATTTTCTAATTTTTTTCTATCAAACGTATTAGGATAATAAGTGAATAGATAATTAGTTAATGAACTTGCTAAAGGCCTTGGTAAAGTTTGATTATTTGTTACTCTAAAAAGTACAAAATTTATAATTAGAAGAGTAAAAAATAAAGCGAATAAAACCGTTATTGTTTTAAATAAAAAACTTTTAATTGTGGAGCTTTTTAAAAAAAAACTCATAATTTTAGTTTAGCTTCAATTATTGAGTGATGGTTGTTTTTTCATATCCTCTTTTTTGACACCAGCCACTCTTACTGGTTTTTTCATTGCGTCTCTTCTAAAAGGTTCTCCTAATTCTTGATTTAAAATTACCTCAATAAATGTAGTAATTCCTTTTTTTTGATCTTCACATGATTTTTTTATAGCACTTGTTGTTTCTTCCATTGTTTTTACTGTTACACCCTTTAAACCACATGCATCAGCTACCTTTGCATAACTAAGCTCTGGATCAAGTTCTGTGCCAACAAAATTATTATCAAACCATAAAGTAGTGTTTCTCTTTTCTGCTCCCCATTGATAATTTCTAAATATAACCATTGTGATCGCAGGCCATTCTTCTCTTGCACACGAACTCATTTCATTCATACTTATTCCAAACGCTCCATCTCCTGCAAAACCAATTACTGGTATATCTGGACATCCAATTTTCGCACCCAAAATTGATGGAAAACCATAGCCACAAGGTCCAAATAATCCTGGAGCTAAATATTTTCTTGGTTTTTCAAATGTTGGGTAAGCATTTCCAATTGCACAATTGTTTCCAATATCACTTGATATAATCACGTCTTCAGGCATGCCTGCTTGAATTGCTCTCCAAGCTTGTCTTGGTGACATTCTATCTGCGTCTCTCTCTCTAGCTTCTTTATTCCAAACAGTTCCTTCATCATCATCCTCATGATCCAAACTAGATAATTTTTGTAACCATGCTGATTTAGTTTGATGAATTAAATCTTTTCTCTTTTGTCTATCAGTATCTCCTGCATTTGAGGATAATTTATCTAAAATTTGCTGAGCAACAAGTTTAGCGTCTCCACTTATTCCTACTGTAACTTTTTTTGTCAACCCAATTCTATCTGGATTAATATCAACTTGAATTATGTTTGCATTTTTTGGCCAATAATCAATTCCATATCCTGGCAGAGTAGAAAAGGGATTTAATCTTGTCCCCAAAGCTAAAACAACATCAGCTTTAGAAATTAATTCCATTGCAGCTTTTGATCCGTTGTATCCTAATGGTCCTACAGCAAGTGGATGGCTTCCTGGAAAACTATCGTTATGCTGATAACCAGAACAAACTGGTGAGTCTAATTTTTCAGCAAGTTTTTTTGTTTCCTCAATTGCGCCTCCAATAACAACTCCTGCACCAGATAAAATTACTGGAAACTTTGCATTAGATAAAAGTTTTGCTGCTTTGTTAATTGCTTCAGAACCTCCACCTTGTCTTTCTAATCTAACTATAGGTGGTAAGTCGATATCAATTACCTGTGTCCAATAATCTCTAGGAACATTTATTTGAGCTGGTGCGGATCCCCTTATTGCTTTTTCTATAACTCTGTTTAAGACTTCAGCCATTCTTGATGGATCTCTTACTTCTTCTTGATAACAAACCATATCCTTAAATAAATTCATCTGCTCAACTTCTTGGAAACCTCCTTGGCCCATAGTTTTGTTTGCAGCTTGTGGAGTGACTAATAATAATGGTGTATGATTCCAATAAGCAGTTTTTATTGGTGTAACTAATCCAGTTATACCCGGTCCATTTTGTGCTATAACCATTGACATTTTACCTGTAGCTCTTGTGTAACCATCAGCTATAAGTCCACCGTTAGTTTCATGTGCAACATCCCAAAAAGTTATTCCTGCATCAGGAAAAATATCTGAGATTGGCATGAATGCTGAACCAATTATTCCAAAAGCATGTTCAATACCATGCATCTGTAAAACTTTTACGAAAGCTTCTTCAGTTGTCATTTTAGTCATTAATCGACCCTTTCTTAACTAATATTATTATAATTTTTTAAAAATTAATTGTTAATTTTTTGGATTAATATATAAGTTTTTACAAAATTCAAACAAACAATTCGATAACATATGGCCACAGACATCATTATTCACGACCAAAAAGACAACGTTGGTGTAGTTGTCGTTGAAAAAATATCGCCAAAACAAGATTGTGCATGTTGGATTATGGAAAATGATAGCTCAACAAACATTCAATCAGCAGATGAAATTCCTCTTGGTCATAAAATAGCTATGGTTGATCTTAAAGAGGGAGAAACAATACTTAAATATGGTCATGATATTGGTAAAGTAGTTAAATCGATCAAAAAAGGTGAGCATGTTCATGTTCATAATGTAAAAACAAAAAAGTGGTAAATTAATATAATGAAAATTCCAAAAAGTTTTTTAGGTTATAAAAGAGAGAATGGCAGAGCAGGAACTAGAAATCATGTTATAATTTTACCAGTAGATGACATTTCAAATGCATGTGCTGAGGCAGTTGCAAATAATATCAAAGGAACTATTGCTTTACCTCATTCATATGGACGACTTCAGTTTGGTGCAGATTTAGAGCTTCATTTTAGAACAATGATTGGAACTGGTAGTAATCCAAATGTTGCAGCAGTAATTGTAATCGGCATTGAGCCAAAGTGGACTAAAAGAATAGTTGATGGAATAGCTAAAACTGGAAAACCTGTAGAAGGATTTCATATTGAGCGTACAGGAGATATTGGAACTGTAATGAAAGCATCTAAAAAGGCTCAGGAATTTTCTCAATGGGCGTCTGAAAAACAAAGAGAAGAATGTCCAATGAGCGATTTATGGATTTCTGTAAAATGTGGGGAGTCTGACACAACATCTGGACTAGCATCAAATCCAACTGTTGGAAACTTAATGGAAAAGTTAGAACCTTTAGGTGTTCATTTGTGTTTTGGTGAAACATCTGAACTTACAGGTGCAGAAGAAGTTTGCGCAACTAGAGGAGCTACTAAAGAGGCATCTGATAAATTTATGAAAACATGGAATGAGTATAATAATTTTATATTAAAAGAGGCAACAGATGATCTCTCTGAAAGTCAACCTACAGCAGGGAATATTGCTGGAGGTTTGACAACTATAGAAGAAAAAGCATTTGGAAATTTTCAAAAAATTGGAAACTTAAAATTTATAGATGTTTTGGAGCCTGCTGAAGAGCCATCAAAAGGTCCTGGATTATATTTTATGGACACGTCATCAGCAGCAGCAGAATGTATAACTCTTCAAGCAGCAGGAGGATTTAATATTCACTTATTTCCAACAGGGCAAGGTAACATAGTTGGTAATCCTATTGAGCCTGTTGTAAAATTAACTGCAAATCCATTAACAGCTAAAAGTATGAGTGAACATGTTGATTGTGATGTATCAAAAATTCTTTCAAGAGAAATGAACTTGTCTGAAGCGGGAGACAAACTTATTGAAACAACTTTAAGAGTTGCTAATGGAAGATTAACCTGCGCTGAAGCTTTAGGTCATAAGGAGTTTGTTATGACTAAACTTTATAGAAGTGCCTAATAATTAATTTGCCCAATGTTTCAAAAAAATTATCTGGTTGTCATACCAGGTATAATACTTGCATTCGTTCTTTATACCTTATCTCAGGGTTTTAATAACATTATTGGAATTGAACTTTTAGGGTATGACAAAAGTCCTATCTCAACAGCAATGATAGCTATTTTGCTTGGAATGCTTTTTGGAAACGTATTTAAAGTCAGAGAAGGTTTTCAAAAGGGGTTAGATTTTACAAGAGAATATATTCTAAAACTTGGAATTATTTTTCTTGGCATACAATTAAAACCATTTGAATTTTTAGATTTTGGTAAAATTGCAATTCCTTTAATAATAGTCTGCATAATAAGTGTTCTAATTGTAATCAAACTTTTGATTAGTAAACTCAAGATACCAACTAGAATGGCTTATCTTATTTCAATTGGAAGCACTGTTTGTGGAACAACAGCTATCATGGCTACAGCTCCAGTTATAAAAGCCAATAAAAATGAAGTCTCATATGCTATAGCAAACATTACTCTTTTTGGAATATTGTCTATGCTTATATATCCTTATTTTGCAAATTTTTATTTCGATAGCGAGCCCCTACTTATTGGTCTTTTTTTAGGAACATCTATACATGAAACTTCTCAGGTCGCAGCTGCAGGATTAATTTATGAGCAACAATTTAATAGTCAAGAAACACTCAATATAGCAACAGTGACAAAGCTAATTAGAAATACTTTTTTAATAATAATGATACCACTTTTTGCATTTCTTTATAATAGGGGCCAGGCTAAAGAGAGAAATTATTCAATTCTAAATATTTTTCCTTATTTTGTTTTAGGTTTTGTTGGAATGATTATCTTAAGAAATATTGGAGATCAGTTCTTTACTTATAATTATAATGACAATTGGAAAGACGCAGTTGAAGTTATTAAATTTGCGTCAAAAATTTTCTTAACAATGGCAATGGCCGCCATCGGTTTATCGACAAATTTAAAAGATATTAAGAATATGGGTTACAAACCTTTTGTTGTTGGGTTTATAGCCATGCTTGCAGTTGGAATTGTTTCTATTTTAACAATAGAATTATATTTAAAATTTTTCATTTAACAGACTTGTTAAAATATTTTTTTCTAAGATTTGATAGTCCTCTTCTAATGAATGCAGCACCAATTCCTAAAAAAACCGCAAACATAATAGAAAACAATCCATAAAAAAATGGCATATCTTTAGAAAATTCTTGAATAAATTTAGAGAAAAAATTTAAATCTGCAGCTGCTATTTTGGAGACTTCTTTTTGAATTTCTTCGGCAAAAAAAGTATCATATGCTATGGCAATTCCAACTATTAATAGCAAAATTGCTAATAATGCTTTAAGACCTGAACTGTCAATTTTTTCACCTAACTTTTGTCCAACTTGAACACCTATAATTGATCCAATTACTAACATCACCACTAACATTAAATCTATCGAGCCATAATTGAAAGAATGTAAAAAAGTAACTATTACACTTACAAATATAGTAACAAACAAAGATGTGCCAGGAACTAATCTTGTTGGCATCTTGATAACGTAAATCATTGCTGGAACTAATATGAATGCCCCACCTATTCCCATGATTGCTGCTATAAATCCAACTGCTAAACCAATTATAATTGGAGTAAAAACACTTTCATATAATTTTGACTTTGGGAATCTCATTCTTAAAGGAAGACCATGTATCCAATAATGAACGTGTAATTTTTTTCTTTCTACAACATTTTTTTTTGCTTTATCAATTTCTCCTAAACTTTCTACCAGCATTAACGTACCTATAATTGCGAGGATGTACATATACGCAAGAGAAATAACAGTATCAATTTTTCCAATTCCTTTAAAATAACTGAAAGTATAAATTCCTAAAGCAGTTCCAATTGAACCACCAATAACAATCATAAAACCCATTTTATAATCCAGTGTATTTTTTAACCAATGGGTAGTGGATCCCGATACTGAAGTTGCTAAAATATTGTTTGCTTCATTAGCAACAGCATAAGCTGGTGGAACTCCTAAAAAAATTAAAAAAGGTGTCATTAAAAACCCACCACCAACTCCAAACAAACCTGATAAAACACCAACAAGTGCACTTAATAAAAGAATTTCAACTGGATTAACAAAAACTTGGGCTATTGGTAAAAATACTTCCATTAAAAAAAATGGAACTTTAAATATACTTATTTAAAAGTTAAAAAAGTCCCAACGATTATCACACCCCAACATGTTGCTATCGCTGAAAAAATCCCTGTTTTAATAAAAGTTGTTTTATGTTCTACAATTTTTTGGGGGACTTTTTTTATATTTGAAAGGTGCATCTAATCCCTCATTAACACCAGTAAATAAATTGTCAAACTTAATTTGAAAAAAAACGTTTTTTTTTATATCAATATATTGTTGCCCCAAAGACTTTGACCTCTCCATCCTCAACACCAAGAACCAACCTGCCTAGAAACTCTCCTGGGATTTCCTTATTTGTTTGTTTAATTAGGACCGTGACGTGATCTCCTCTTCTTAGGGTGCCAAAAGGCTCATAAGTTTCATTTAAATTAGTTATTAACTTATTATTTGCCCATTGTTTGCCAAGCTCAACTTCATTTGCTCCAAACAGCATCTGTGTTGAAAAATCTCTTGTAAATCCACCATAATCTTTAAGGTTAGAGGATCTAACCAAATTTTCCCAGTATGGCTTACCTATTTTAAAAATCTCTTCATCAGATTTAGCTAAAAGATCCATAGATGATAACTCTTTAATATAACTTAAGAGGCTTTCTTCTTCTCATTTTCATCCACGATATGATAAACAGGAACTTTTTCCATGCTAAATTTACCAGTTTTTGGATCTCTTCTAGAAACAGTTAAACAATGCCAATTATCATCATCTAATTTCATAAAATCTCCTCTATAGTAATATCCTGGCCAACGTGTTTCCTCTCTAAACAAAGTATGCTCTGTTACACATTGAGAAGTTAATGCTCTATGCTTAAGTTCCCAAGCTCTCATCAATTGATGGTAATCCTCAGCACCCACTTGTTCTAAATCTTCTTGAAGCCAATCTAAAAGTTCTAAACCTCTTTTTAACATATTTCCATTGGTCATATAATTTGAGGTTATACCTCCAACGTATTCATCCATAATTTTTTGCAATCTTTGCAATCCTTGGATAGGAGAAATATAACTTGGAGAAACTGTTCCACCTGTAATTTCGTTTTGAGCAATAGTATAATTATCTAAAGGTTTATAGACTGCTTTTTTAAATTCATCACATTGTTTATCTGATACTTTAATACCTTTTGCTTTTTCATCTTCAATATACTTAACTGCAGCTTTAGCAGCTAATCTTCCTTCAGTAAATGAACCAGAGGAGAATTTATGTGCACTTCCTCCTACTGTATCCCCTGCTCCGAATAAACCATTAATAGTTAACATTCTATTATAGCCCCAAAAATATTCAGGTGGAGATAAATCTTCAGGTCCACTCACCCATGCTCCAGAACAAGTAGCATGTGAGCCCATCACATATGGTTCTGAAGTGGTTAATTCAGGATTTGTATATTTAGGATCTATATTTTGAGATGCCCAAACTACAGCTTGACCAACAGTCATTCCTAAAAAATTCTCCCAACCAACCGTCTCTAAATGTGGATCTTGAAAAGCCTCAGTGGTAACCATGTGAATTGGTCCTCCACCAGCAGCAACCTCTTGAATAAATGCATGATTTCTTAAACAAGTTGGAGTTGGATGATGATCAATATATTCACCCACTAACTCTTTGGTTTGATCATACCATTTCTTTTCATAATTTTCACCATTAGCATTTTGCGTGTAAGTTTTTAAATGTAAAAAATATGCTCCAACTGGACCATATCCATCTTTAAATCTACACAACACAATTCGATTTTCCATTTGAGTCATTTTAGCACCTGCAGCAATAGGAAGTGCATATGCAGATCCATTACTCCATGGGGCATACCAAGTTCTACCCATACCTTCACCTACTGCTCTTGGCTTAAATATATGTGAAGCTCCACCAGCAGCAACAATAACTGTTTTTGATCTAAATACGTGAAAGTCTCCAGTTCGCATGTTAAATCCAACTGCTCCACCAATTCTATTTTCTTCTGTCTCATCCATCAACAAATGAGTAACCATAATTCTGTTGTAAATTTTATCTGCAGATTTCTTTGCTGCCTCAGCTACAATTGGTTTATAGCTTTCACCATGTATCATAATTTGCCATTTACCTTCTCTCAGATATCTTCCTGTTTTTTCATTTTTCATCATAGGAAGTCCCCACTCATCAAACATATGAACAGTTGAGTCCACGTGACGAGCCATATCATAACCTAAATCTTCTCTAACCATTCCCATCAAATCATTTCGTGCATATCTTACATGATCTTCTGGCTGATTTTCATCCCATTGCATTCCCATATAACAATTGATTGCGTATAATCCTTGAGCGACAGCTCCACTTCTGTCAATGTTTGCTTTTTCAACACAAACGATTTTTAAATCTCTTCCCCAGTGTCTGGCCTCAAAAGTTGCACCTGTACCTGCCATTCCTCCACCTACAACTAATACATCACATTCTTCAAAGTGAGTTTTATGTTTAGCCATTAATAATAAACTCCTTTTTTAAAAGAGTCTTTTGGAACTGATGGTAACTCTTGTTTAGTGTTCAAACCTTCTGGTTCTGTATAAAGTCTTTGTGAATTAATTTCACCTTGATTAGGTTTATCACCCTCTGCAAGTTTAGGAATAAATTTTCCCCATGGTTTAGTAGTAATTGGAGAAACAAAGTTTTTTTCTGTTCCATTTCTAAACTTTATTTTCCAAGATATGGTACCCTTCTCTTCCTCTCTTCTAACTCTCACACTATGACCCATAGGTGCGAAGTCCGCATATCCTCTAACATCTATTGCATGATTTGGACATGCCTTAACACAGGAATAACATTCCCAACAAAAATTTGGTTCAATATTTTTTGCACGTCTTATGTTTTGATCAATGTGCATTATATCAGATGGACAAATATCTACACAATGGCCACAACCATCACATCTCGTCATGTATACAAATGTTGACATAATTTATAAATTTCTCCTTTTAGTTATCATATTAATAATGTTTTGGCTCTTCTCTTTTTATACCTAGGCCAAATTGCTCAGGCGCATCAGCAGGCGGGGGTAAATTGTCCCTAGAACCATCAGCTTCAGCTAAGTTTTTTTGAATTGCAGCTCCAGGTTTGTAAAACATATGGGCAAATTTTGACCAATAAACTCCTCCAAACAAAATTAAATTTGAAGCAACAAATAAAGTTAAGAACAAATAAGATAAATCTAATTGTCCATTAAATTGTGTAAATGACCATGCAAGACCAAATGTTGCACAAGCTAATAAAGCTAAAACAAACAAGTCTGCCTTTATAATTCTATACCAAGGATAAGCCTCAGCAGAAACATCAACTCTTAAAAAAAACCAAAACCAATATCCACCAATACATGTTAATATTGCTCCTACATGCCAAATCATTGACCAAGTTTCTGAACTTGGTTTATTATCTCCTGTATAGCAAAAGACTAAAACAGATGATGATATCCAAAACAAAATAGTTCCATACATTCCAAGAACATGGGCCAATCTTCTTTTTCCAAATCCTAGTTCAGAAGTAGTTCCAATATCTACGACTGTTGTTTTTGCTATTATAGAAGCTCTTTCACCAACACCTATTTCTCTTGTGGCTGATTGTTTAGCTTTTTTCGCATTATTAAAAAAGTAAGTCAGATTTTTATGATGGATCATTTGAACAATTGTCCCTACTACAATCAAAAGTATCATCGCTATAATAAAGCTTTGCATAGCAATAGGTGCAACAAGTTCTGATAAAATAGAGAATGGGTTTGTTTGTAACATATCCGCCTTATGTTATTTTATTTTTTTATTAATTAAAAGATGTCTAATCTATTTAAAAAAATAGATCAATTGCTAACTCTGACCAATTTATCTTTAATAACAAGCTAATTTTTTCGTTTATAGTGTTGTTTATTTGGAATGACCGACCTCACTCCTCCTTGGGGATTATCTACATCTCCTTTTCTCCTTGGAATTAAGTGAAAATGACAATGTAAAATGGACTGTCCAGAAACTTTCCCAATATTAGTTCCCAAATTAAACCCCTCTACTAATGGATCCTTATCTGTAATTTCTTTTTTGACACTCTTTATCAATTCATTGCATGCAATAAGTTCCTCATTAGACAAAGCAAAAAAATTATCTATATGACGTTTTGGAATTATCAAGCAGTGATATTCAGTAACTGGGTATGTATCATAACTCGCATATGCCAAGTCATTTTCTTGAGTAACTCCACTTTGTTTAGTATTACAGAATAAACATGGGTTATTGGGATCTTTCATATAATTAAAATTTATATAAACCACATTTTTTAATTGCTGACAAATAATACTTAGAAAAAATTTTATAATAATCTAAACTTTTTCTGCTCCAATTTATTTCTTTAATTGTTTTAACAGAAGCTACACCCTTACCTGAGCCAATTAATATAATCTCATCATATTTTTCTAATTCAGAAACATATATATCTTTTTTAATAATATTCTTAATTTTAGTATTAAAAAATCTATAAGTGATACCATAATAAAAGTTTTTCTTAGGTGCATAAATTTTTTTATCTTTTATAAAAAGTAGATTAGAAGTTCCTGTTTCTAAAATTCTACTTTTATTAACAATTCCAATATCTGACTTTGAGTTATCTATATTTAGTAAATGAGATAAGATTTTTTTATATTTTAAATTTTTGAACTTCGGATTTTCACGTTTTAAATTTACAAGTTTAAGTTTAAAATCAAGCTTTGGAGAAAATCTTTTTCTTAAAGAAATAGAGATTATTTTTCTATTTATTGCTACTCTTAATAAATGGTTATAATCAATTTTTTTAGATAAATTTTTATTTATCAATTTATTGATATCTTTCTTTAAGGATCTTTTTTTTATTCCATATTTTTTAAGAGAATTTATTAAATTTTTAAAATGATTTTCCAAAAATAAAATTTTAGGTGGTTTACCAAATATCCACATAGTTGTAAAAATTCCATGCTCGTCCCATAAGTCATGGAAATCGATTTCCTGAAGGTTCTCAAGTAGATAGGATTTTTTTAATAAGTAGATTGCCATTGATAGTTAAAAATGACTCTGGATGAAATTGAAATCCATAAATTTTATCTTTTCTGTTTTCAAAAGACATTGCAACTTTTGATTTTAAACATCTCATAGTTATCTCAAAATTCTCCATTTTAAAAGGCTCTTTTAATCTCAATGAATGATAACGACCAACTTTAAAATTTGTACCTTTTTTAAATATTGATTTATTACTCGTAACTTTAATATTTGATTGAAATCCGTGGTAAATTTTTTTTTGTTCAATTATTTTAGCTCCCTCACAAAATAATATTTGTTGAAACCCTAAACAAATTCCAATCATTTTTTTTTTACCTTTAAATTTTTTATAAATTTTGGAGGTTATTGGATAATCTTTAGGGCTCCCAGGACCTGGTGAAAAGACTATTGCTGAAGCTTCTTCGATTTTTGATTTATCAATACTATTATAATTATCACATTCTACTTTATCAAATAATGAAAATTGATGAACAACATTATGTGTAAATGAGTCATTATGGTCAATTACATAAATCATTTAAATAAATCTATTAATGCTTTAGCTTTTATAAAGTTTTCGTTAAATTCATGTTTTGCATTACTGTCCACAACAACACCTGAAGCCACAGAAATTTCTGAAATATTTTTATAATTCAAAATTGATCTAATAATAATATTAAATCTCATATCACCATTGAATTTTATGTAGCCGAAACTTCCAGTGTAAATATTTCTATTCTCTTTTTCCTGTTTGTTTAGAAGATTGAGGGTACTTATTTTTGGACAACCTATGACAGAACCTCCAGGCATCATTGCCTTAATAATATCAAGGTTAGATATATTATTTTTAAGCTTTCCCTTGATAAGACTTACGTAATGAAAAAGATCTTTATATTCCTCTACAATTTTCTCTCGAGATAATTTTACACTGCCAATCTCACATATTCGGGATAAGTCATTTCTTTCCATATCAACAATCATGTTATGTTCCTTGGTTTCTTTAATATTTTTTTTGAAATACTTTAATGCTTTATTTTTACTCATTTTCCTATTTTTTTTTACTGTTCCAGCTATTGGTTTAGTACTAATTAAAGATCCTTTTTTTGTTATTAAATTCTCAGGTGAGCAGCTTATTATGGAGTAATTCTTGTCTCTTATCATAAATGCTTCAGGCGCTAAATTTGATTTCGATAATCTACAGAAATAATCTAACGGATCAATTTTTGATTTTTTCTTGTATTTTGTACAAATTTTGATTTGATATGTTTCTCCGCTCTTAATTTTTCCTTTAAATCTATTAAAAATTTTTGTGTACGACTTTCTGTTAATATTAACTTTAAAATTTTTTTTAAGTTTGATGGCAGTATTGTTTCTATAGTCCAAATTATTATTTAGACTTAATTTTTTCTCAGGCTTATAAAAAATTCCTTTAGGAAAATTAATATTTTTTTGCTTAGGAACTTTAATTCCGATAAGATTGTTAAGTAACTCGTACCCAAAAAAACCTATATATAAGTCTGTATTTTTATTATTTCTTAATATTTTTCTTTTATTCAAAAAATTATTAATATTTTTTTTGTTTAAAACAATTTTTTTGGAAAAGTTAGTATACAAATCAAATCCTTTTTCAGACTTATAAATAATATATGGCTGATGTGATTTATGAATTTCTGATAATTGAATTTGTTTGGTCAATTTACTCTGTTTTTAATCTTAGCACTGGTTCTTCTTTTATTGGTAAATGAATTATTGCTGCAAAAACTGATAATGCAATTGCCAAATACCACGCATAGTCATATGAACCGTATACATCATGAAACAACCCTCCTAAATAGGCCCCAAAAAAAGAACCTATTTGATGACTTAAAAAAACTATTCCATACAACAAACCTAAGTACTTTGTTCCAAAAAGATGTGCCACAATACCACTAGTTGCGGGAACAGTTGATAGCCATAAAAATCCAAAGCTTGCTCCAAATATAAAGGCGGATAAGTTGCTAGCTGGTGAAAAAATAAATAGGATGATTGAAATTCCTCTTAGAAAATATATTGAGCTTAAAATAATTTTTTTACTTATTTTTGCTGAAAGATATCCACTTAATAGTGAACCAAAAATATTGAATAGTCCAATAAGTGATAAAATTGCTGCTGCTGTCCAGTCTTCAAGTCCTCTATCCATCACGTATTTTGGAACATGTGTTCCGACTAAAGTAATGTGAAAACCACAAACAAAAAAACCTGAAATGAGTAATATGTAGCTCTTAGTCTTTAATGCCTCTGTGAGTGCTTCTTTAAATGATTGTCTTGAAGTTTTTTCAATACTTTCAGTTTCTGATGGAGACCTTACAAAATATGCAACCACCAAACCCGATAATAAAAATAATCCAAAAATAAACAAAGTATAGTTCCATCCAAACTGATTTAAAGAATAACTTGTAAAAATTGGTGACAGGAAATAACCAAATGACCCGAGTGCTGTTACAAAACTCATTGCGATTGTTCTTGTCTTTAAAGGAAAATGTTTTCCTACAACTGACATTGGGATGCTTATAGCTGTTCCTCCTAAGCCTATTCCAATTAATAAACCCATATGTATCTGGAAAAAAATTCCTGTGTTTGGTCCAGTATGTAAAAAATAAATACCTAAAGTATAAAATATAAAAGCTGAAATAATTGCAATATGACCTCCATACCTATCAGCTATTGCTCCAAAAATTGGTCCTGTAATTCCCCACATTAACATTTGAATTCCAATAGCAAAACCAAATGCAGTATTACTTATTTTGAGGCTTTCGTTAAAATCAATAAAAAATA
>MDTG01195349.1_pt1 | contig 14059 bp, 9 predicted proteins | sample 811421 | NCBI WGS metagenome assembly MDTG01 (sample SAMN05326645, study PRJNA326480) | marine metagenome | isolation source: seawater | place: Pacific Ocean: South East | collected 2011 | reverse complement strand
TGGCAGTAGCTCAGTTGGTAGAGTCCCGGATTGTGATTCCGGTTGTCGCGGGTTCGAGCCCCGTCTGCCACCCCATTTTATATTTAGCGGGGTTTTTGTGTTCAAACGAGTAATACTTTTTTTGATAACTAATGCTGCGATTCTGTTACTTTTAACGTTAACTATGCAGCTCTTCGGGGTAAGTGGTTATCTTGATGAAAGTGGTATAGGTATTGATTTCAAGGGGCTTTTGGTTTTTGCAGGAGTTATAGGGTTTGGGGGATCATTAATATCTCTGGCGATGTCGAAATGGTCGGCCAAATTTGCGACAGGGGCCAAAATAATTGAAGACCCTGCAAATGAGCAAGAGCAGTGGATCTTGGAAATGGTTCAACAACAATCACTGAAAGCAAATATTGGTATGCCGGATGTTGCCGTGTACGCCTCTTCAGATATAAATGCATTTGCAACCGGCATGAATCGAAATAATGCTCTCGTTGCTGTAAGCACCGGGCTAATGGATAAAATGAATAGACATGAAGCAGAGGCAGTCTTGGCGCATGAAATAAGCCATATCGTAAACGGCGACATGATAACGTTAGCTTTAATCCAAGGTGTTATTAACACCTTTGTTTTTATCTTGGCTCGACTTTTTGGACACTTTGTTGATAGGGTGATTTTTAAAAATCAAAGAGGTCATGGAATAGCCTTTTGGGTAACTACGATTATGGCTGAGATTGTTTTGGCGGTTTTAGCCAGCATAATAGTTATGTGGTTTAGCAGACAACGAGAATTTCGAGCTGATGCGGGTGCCGCTTCTTTGGTTGGCAAGGAAAAAATGATTGCAGCATTACAGAAATTACAGGAGGTCTACCAACCTTCCCAATTGCCAGATCAAATGAGAGCGTTTGGGGTTTCTGGAGGGCAGGGTCAGGGTTTGAGAAGGTTATTTTCATCTCATCCTCCACTAAATGAGAGGATTCAGGCTCTCCACAATAACTAATTTTATTTTTATAATGTAAACTTTACAAGAGATCTTAGTGAGGCTAATTGTATGGACCACTCCATTGCTAATTCGAAGAAAATAACGCTTAAAAAAATTCATTGTCGAGTGGTATCAGTGCCCCTGCCCAGAACTATAGTTGGCAAAGTGGGAAGATTTACCCATTGGCCATTAATTCTTATCGATTTGGAGACAAAAGAGGGAGTAGTCGGTCGGTGCTACTTGGAGCCTTATGTGGAAAAACTAACTCGACCTATAGTAGGGGTCGTGGAAGAATTATTTGGCATGTTTGAAGGAAAAACGATTGGACCCTTTGACTTGTATGAAGGAGCGATGAAAACCCTTCACCTTGACGGTCGAGAGGGAATCACCATTATTGCTTTGAGTGGACTTGACATGGCAGTTTGGGATGCATTAGCTAAGTCGGTCGACTTGCCTATGGTCTCACTTTTGGGCGGAAGCCCTGGAGATATTCGGGCTTACAATACCAATGGCTTATGGTTGAATCCGATTGATAAACTTGGTCGGGAAGCGAAGGATTTAATCGACCAGGGAGGGTTTAAAGCCCTAAAATTGCGACTTGGGCGACCCACAGCTGCTCAGGATAAGGAAGCCATCAGAACCGTTCGAGAAGCTGTTGGCGATGATGTTCATATCATGACCGATTTTAATCAGGGGTTTACGTTGGCCGAGGCCTTACAACGCATGCACTATCTTGATAATGAGGGGCTGTATTGGTTTGAAGAGCCAATAGCGTACGACGATTTCTATAATTATGCGCAAATAACCCGAGAAATTAAAACGCCTATTCAAATTGGTGAAAATATTTACGGATCGAGAACGTTTCTCAAAGCCGTCATGTGCAGAGCTGCTGATATGTATATGCCTGATTTGATGAGGATTGGCGGGGTCACCGGTTGGTTGAGGGCTGCTGCTATAGCAGGCGCTGCTGGTTTGCCACTTTCAAGTCACTTGTACCCTAGGGTTTCGGCGCAGTTGCTGAGGGTTAGTGAGTCAGCAGATTGGTTAGAGTGGAGTGATTGGGCTGAGGCGATCTTAGCTGAGCCCTTTACCGTAAAAGATGGCATAGCAACAGTGCCCAACACACCAGGCAATAGTATCGATTGGGACGAGGCAGCTATTAAAAAATATCAAATCTGAGGATCTTGATTAAACGTCCCTAGGTGAAATAGGGAAAAATTCCCATTTACTTAAGTTTTTAACTATGTATATTTCTTTGTTCCTCGTTAAACGGGGCCAAAGTCATGTTTTAATTAGGTTAAAGGGAGATTTGGTTTGAAAGTTATAGTTGCATTGATAAAGACGTATTTGATAGTTGGGTACCTCGCTGTATCGCACGTTCAGGCTGAAGAGAAGCCGACGAAGTTAGAGGTTCCTACCATAGAGGTTATTGGCACAACGCCTGTGCCTGGAATAGGTACGGACATAGAGAATGTTCCCGCCAATGTGCAGGTGGTTACTGACGAGAATTTTGATAAGATTCAGGCGATTAATTTGCCAGACTTTTTGCAACAGGCCATGCCTTCAGTTTCTGTTAATGAAATGGCAAATAACCCCTATCAGCCAAATTTGATGTATAGGGGGTTTATCGCCTCGCCATTGCTTGGGGCGCCCCAGGGTATGTCAGTTTTCCAAGATGGTGTGCGTATCAACGAACCGTTTGGTGATGTTATAAGTTATGACTTGATTCCACAGGCAGCGATCTCGTCTATGACTCTTATGCCCGGCTCGAACCCTTTATTTGGTCTTAATACTCTTGGGGGAGCGATTGCGATCAGGACCAAAAGTGGGGCATATTACCCTGGTACCGAGGTTGATGTCTCCGGGGGGTCGCATGGCAGGAGAGAGTGGAGTATCAGCCGGGGTTCGCAAGATGGAGAGACTGATTATTTCTTTTCAGCGAGTTCTATGGAAGAAGATGGATGGCGATATTTATCGCATAGCGATGTAAAGCAGTTATTCGGAAAAGTTGGATGGGAAAACGAAGATACCGACCTCGATATCTCTATTACCCATGGTAATACTGACTTAAACGGAAATGGGGTTTTACCGTATAGCATGCTGCAGGAAAAACGGGATCAAACTTATACTATCTGGGACAACACCTCCAACCATATGACTATGGGTAATATCACTGGCAGCCATTGGATTAATGATAATGTAATGCTTTCAGGGGTAACTTACGTTAGACGTAACTATACTACTACCTATAACGGTGATGGTAATGACAGTTTCGGTGTCGGCGGAGAAGACGATCAAGGTGAGGTTAATCGAACATACACTGATCAGCAAAGTCAAGGTGGTGGTTTACAAGCGACTTGGTTGACCGATGTGCACAATTTAGCTCTTGGGTTTTCTTACGATCGATCACGGTCGGATTTCTTGATGACCGAGCAAGAGGGAGAAGAATTTACAGCTGATAGAAGGGTTACCGAGCTCGATGACGATATTGAGACTGCGAATAGCTTGCTGGGGCGGACTCAGACAACCAGTATTTACCTATCAGAAAATTATGCTATGACAGATTCGTTTAGCTTGATCGTATCAGGCCGGTACAACAGGACGACCGTGAAGGCTGATGATAGGCACAATTCTGATGGCCGTCTTAATGCAAATTACAGGTATACCAAGTTTAATCCATCGCTTGGATTTACCTACCTGACCGGTGTCGAATCTTCGTTTTATGCAAACTGGGGACAGGGTAATCGAGCACCAACACCTATTGAATTGGGTTGTGCTGACCCCGATAACGCATGTTCTTTACCAAATGCCATGGCAGCGGATCCTTTTCTTGAACAAGTTGTCTCGCGAACCATGGAGGCTGGGTTTCGGGGAAAAATCGGTGATGGAATTCAATATTCAGCAACCGTTTTTAAATCTGAAAACAAGGATGATATTCTTTTCCTCGCTGCTAATACAGCCGGTCAGGGATACTTTAAAAACTTTGGAAAAACCCAACGTCAGGGCGCAGAAATCGGTCTTAATGGTATGTTAGGGGATCAACTTAGTTGGGGTATCAATTATAGTTATGTTGATGCAACTTTTGAGTCCCCGGCCTGTGTTGTCTCCGAGGTGAATTCGGCAGAAGATGAGGATAACTGTGGAGAAGATCAAATTCGAATTACTGCTGGTAATTCGATCCCAGGGATACCCCAGCATCAACTGCGGTTAAGAGGGGATTGGGCTTTTTCCAGTGCATGGAATTTCAATCTTACCGGCGTTCATTTTTCCGACTCATATGTTCACGGAAACGAAAACAATTTACATAACAGCAGGGGCAAAGTAGAAAGTTATCAAGTTTTCAACCTTGCAACCACTTACCAGACCGAGGGAAATTGGCAAATTTATGGGAAAATTACAAACCTTCTCGACAAAAAATATTCATCTGCGGGAATTCTTGCCGAAAATTCATTCGATGCCAACGGGAATTTTATAACTACCATGGATGGGGATGAGCCGGCCTGGACCAATGAAACTTTTTACGCACCTGGAGCTCCTCGCTCAATATATGTGGGAGTCAAGTATATGTTGGGTGGAGAGTAGGGTAGAGTCGAGTGATGCTGAGGTCCTCCTAGAAATCGATATCATTTAATACAATTTGAGCTATGTAGAATATTTTTATCTGTAAGTTAATGATTAATATTAGTTTATTTCATGATTTCTATTTCTAAGGCGGAACTCAAATAGCGTGTACTTGGCCGTGTTGACCTTCTGAGGGCTCAATGTCCTTGAGTCTGTAAAAAAAAAGATGTATAACATATTAAAATTGCAAAACTTTTTACATAAAAATTATAAAATGAGACATTCTGGCGAGGAAAAGATGAAAAAGCTAATAGGGGTATTAGGTATCGTAGCAACGGCAGTCCTTTTGACAAGTTGTGGAGGGGGTAATCCGTTTTCTCAAGTACACACGTCCTCTGACCCCGCGGCGACTGCCGAGGGTAGAGCCATCGATGGGTATTTAAGTGGAGCTACAGTTTGTCTTGATAAAGACGAGGATGGTGTCTGTGGCGACAGCGACCCGCAGGCGACTACTAAATCAGATGGTACTTATACCTTCGAGACTACCAAAGGTGATTTGGACACGTACAGAGTGGTCGTAGCGGTTATTGCCGGGAAGACTATTGATATGGATGAGCCTGATACGGTCCTTACCGAGGCTTATACCTTGACCGCTCCGCCTGGGCAATACAAGAACATTACTCCGATTACGACCCAGGTTGTAGCAAAAATAGTTGAAAATGGTGGGACGTTTGGTGATGCTGCTGATCTTGCGACCGCTATTTCTGGTGTTAAAGAGGACCTAGGATTTTCTGATGACATGGATATTACGGGTGATTATGTTGCAAAAAAGGCAACAGATTCTCGTTATCAGGAGATGCACAATGTTGCAGGGGCGGTAGCGGATGTCCTTAAGTTAGTGGAGCAAGATAAAGGTGAAGACGGGGGTAATTTTCTCAAACGGTTGAGGAGTGCAGGCGACAATATTAAAACCTTTGTAAAAGATAATGTTGGAGAGATCAAAAAACAGAAAGACCGAAAAAAAGCTCGTGAGAGAATGAAAAAGTTAGCGCCAATGAAGGTCGAGCTGAAATTAAGTTCTAGAGATGGCGGCTCAGTATATGTTGGGCACAAGGTAACGGTTAAAGCCAAAGTGCGGTCTTTTTCAAAAATTGATCAGTCAAAGTTATCAAATAGTTGGTCTGTATCAGGGTCAGCCTCGACTTCAGAAAATTCTGATGGCGACCTAGAGGTTTCTTTCTCATCTGAAGGGGAATACACGATTTCGTTAACCGTAACAAACTCGGCCGATGGGTCGACTGTAACGAATAGCAAGAAGATAAGGGTTGTAAAGTCTGTACCCACCAAGCCCAGGATTCTTGTAAAGCAGAAGTGTCCAAGTACGGAAACAGCTGGACGAGGAATTTGTGATAGAGATGGATATGTAAGGAAACCGAGTCACGAAAGATTTAACTTTATAGTTAACGATACAGTTTATTTTGAAGGATCCTCCACAGACCCAGCTGGAGGGAAGATAACTTATTCTTGGGACTTTGGTGATAAGACAACGGACTCAGGCACCGGGGTTACCAAATCTTATACCGCTGCTGGCGAATATACCGTAAAAGTGACTGCGACTAATCCTGATAGCAATACGAGTGAGTCGACAGTGAAGATCAAGGTTTCTGAAATGACCGGGGGCGGGGACACGGAGAAGCCGGGTGCACCAACCATATCCGGGCCGTCATCGGGTTCTCCTTACGGTGAGTTAGAGTTTTCCGCGACGACTGACAAACATAACTGTGATGGAAATGTTAAAAATCTTATGTTCATGTGGGATATGGGTGACCGATCCAACAACATGCGTTCTCGCGCTGGGGAAAAGGTCAAGCATAGCTACAGGGAAGCAGGCACTTACACGATTGATGTGAAAGCTTATTGTCCGGCGACAAAGCTGACATCTGACGGGGCACAAGCCAAAGTTACGATTGCTACTACCAAACCAGGGACTCCTGTGATCTCAGGGCCTTCTACTGGTAAGACAGGAACGGCTGTGAAGTTTACTGCTGCCGTGCGTCAGTCGAACTGCACCTCGCGTCATCTGCATTTTGAGTACGACTTTGGTGATGGAGGAAGAACTGCAACTGATACCGATAACGATGGTATTGAACACACTTATAGCAATGCAGGTGACTTTACCGTTAAGGTAAAGGCACTGTGTCCTGCCAATAGACAAGAATCCGATCAGGCGACTCACAACATTAAGATTACATCTGATGTTGGAGGAGGCGGTGGTGGTAGCGGTACCTATAAGATTTCCAATTTCCCTACCGTTAGCTTCTACGGCCGACCGGTTAAGTTTTCAACTGCAGCTGGGGCCGACTCCTACGAGTGGGATCTAGGAGACGGTGGGAGACCGGTTACAACTCGTGAGGTCGAGCACACCTACCGTGAAGGCGGTAATTACACCGTCACCCTGAAGGCAACTAAAGGAAGGACCGTCGAGACTAGTACAATGACTCAGGCCGTTATAAAGAGTTGTGAAGATAAACTCGAGAATGCCTGTACTGGGCCTAATTGCAAGTCTGGTAGTGTGACGGGTAATCGGGCGGCTACTGAGTTCACCACCACCGTGAGCTCGGGGGCTGGCGTGTCATTATGGTGCTACAACAACACTAGCGCTCGAGAGGATGCCACGATTAAATTCACGGTCAGCAGTGGTTTGACCAGCAATCATAAGATGACACTTGTCTTTTCAAACCCTACAGTAGACGACATAACCGGTAATGTTCCCGCTGTTGGTAGTTCACCGGCGGGTAGTGTTGTTGAGTATTCGCCAGAGCCTGTGACTCAGGGAGAGCTTTCTCTCAATGAGATAGCAGAGCTTGAAAGACAGGATGAGGAAAACTATCGACGGGCTTGGCATTACCGTCATCATCAGAGAGAGGCAGAAACTCAGGCAATGGAGGCTAGGAGTCCATTGGCAACGGCGGGCTCCCCAGCGGGTTACTCAACAAGGTACGATGCAGCTCCACAGCAATCGCCTTCGATTGGTGACAGTAAGAAATGGTATGAGCTAACAGCGACAGATTGTCAGACATCACGTGAACCCGATAATGTTGCGAATTGTCCTTACATGACAAAGCTGATTAAGAAATGTCAGCTCACATCGGGACGGGAAGTTTTATTCTGGACAGATGATGCGTCTAAGACGGCTAACGGTGGAGCTGTTTCTGATGCTGAGTTTGAGGATTACCGTGCAGCGGTATGTTCAGGGTCTGGAGATAAGCAAGGTTTCGATAAGTTGGTTGGACTAACTGGAGATTTCTGGCTAGCCTCACCTCGTTATCGTCAAAATATAGCTGGTGATGGCGATCGAAGCTTAAGTGCTTATAACAACAGTTTGCAGCCTTTCAACGTTATCTTTGTTAAGCCCCCTAACGGAACAGGATGGGGTGGATATGTCTGGTCTCTTAATGCCAGCACGAAGGCTACGGGAGGTGCTTACGTCAACTCCAATGAGGCTTTGCTAACTTTCATTAACAGTACAATGAGCAATAGTTCCAGCGGTGTTAATTACACCAAGTCAACCTTAATCCATGAGGTGCAGCACGCATTGAGCTACGCTTCTGCAACCCAAAGGGGTGGTTACGGCACCGCAACTGCTTTAGAAGAGGGACAGGCCGTTACTTCTGAAGATATTGTTACTCCAACAATGGTACAGGGTTACAACAAGATCACCATTGGAAGCACGAGTCGTTTGGCGAACTACCTCAAAACTGATGGTGGGGTATCCTGGGCTGATTGGCCAAGTTTAAGTGGAGATCACTACAATATGGCGGGAGCCTGGGGAGCTTTCCAGAATCGAATGGTGGGAACTAAGGCATTCAAAAGCGCAGCAAACGATTGTGCACGCTACACAGAGACAGTTGGGCGATCAACGGTAGCGTTTTCTAATTGCTATGAGCAGGCGATTCAGCAAGAGGGAGCACTGTCCTTTGCCGACTTCTTTGGTCGACTGGGAGCTTCGGTCTTTGGAAATCTTGGAACTCAAAACTTGCCGCCATGGATAGGGTTTCCGGCGCAAGCAATCAATTCTAATGATAGACCACACGGCTTTAGTTTCCCCGCGGTTGATTTGACGTCTCTTTCCAGTGAACTTACAGGTTCTTCCAATATTAGTAACTTCGACATGACTACCCATTATTACAAGAGATTCAATATCAGTGGTACCAGCCTTACTCGGACAGGTATTAAGATTCCGCCTAAATCGAGTCTATTTATTGTGATTCGAGATGAGCAGTAGAGAACACACAATATTTGCTGGGTTATTAGCACTCCTGTTATTTACGGTAACGGGAGTGCAGGCAAACAACTGTTCGGATTCACCCAACGACAAAGTGAGTGCACAAGAGAGCACCTACGAAGGCAAAGTGTACAGGGTTGGCAATGACCCTGTGACTGCCTTAATCATTGCACTCGATAGTGGTGAAGTTTATGAGATGGAGGCTCAAAATAGTGAAACCCAGCAAGTCATAGAAGACAGTCAATTCAAGAGAGTAAGGGTTCGGGGTAGTGTTAGGGATGAGCCCTCTATTCACGGTGATGCCTATATCGAAATTGACCAGGCAGAAATTATCCAATAAACCCTAGGGTTTTTATAGGCTTTGATCAAAATTTAAAAAGTTGGTTAGCGTATTACTCTATTTCGGGTGGAGGTCTATATACCGCTAATATTGATAGTCATTGATTAGCTCATACAGACCATGGAAATACTTCGAAGCGCCATCCTCCTTTTGATTCGGTAACTCTAAGGATATATGCGAAAATCCGGCATGAAGTCGTTATGGATGATGTTCTAACCAGATCAGTTGGGTAATTTACTTAAACCCAAAATCTAAGTGATAATGTAGTAGATTAGATAATTATGATAGGAGTAAAGTTAAAGTATGACTGCGCAAATTTTAGCCTTCGCTGGTAGTGCGAGGAAAAATTCTTGGAATAAAAAATTAGTTCAATATGCTGCGAGGGTTGCGAAGGAGCAAGGGGCGATCGTGACTGTGATTGACTTGGCCGATTATCCCATGCCTATATATGATGGAGATTTAGAAGAAACTGATGGTGTTCCGGAAACGGCTAAAGCCCTAAAGAAGTTAATGTGTGATCATGATGGCATCTTGATAGCCAGTCCAGAATATAATAGTGAGATACCACCACTTGTAAAAAACATAGTGGATTGGGTGTCACGCCCTGACCCTGGTGATGAACGCCGACTCGTGGCGTACTCGGGCAAAACTGCAGCGGTCCTGTCTGCTGCACCCGGCGCACTTGGAGGTACACGAGTCCGCATGAGTTTGAGGGCATTATTTTCTTATCTTGGTATGATTGTAGTACCCGAACAATATGGACTATCAAATTGCACTAAGGCTTTTGAAGATGATGGATCCTTGAGGCCAGATATTGATCAGACCTTGCTAATAGAAACGATACAAAGACTAGTTTTTCTCTCCAAGAGGTAGTTAAAAATTATGGCTCTAAGGGGATTAGTTATTTTCTTCTTCACCGTAGTGGTGCAGGCTGAGGAGTGGGTTGAGATCGGGGCGGACGCAGTGGCAGTTTACTATGTTGATGTTGACTCTATTGATGTGCTGATCGATTCAGTGCGAGTCATTAAACAGGGTGTCTATAACCATGTAATAACTGAAAATCTCGGAGGAGAGCCACGAGTTTTTAGAAAAACCAGGGGTGTTGTGGAGATGGATTGCCGGTTGCGTCTTAACCGAGTGGTAGAAATCGATATGTTAGATGAAAATGATGTCTCGGTTTGGTCATCTGGGGTTATGCGGAACCGACCGTGGGAGAAGGTCTTAGATAATACCCACGCAGAAAAAACAATGGATTTGATTTGCAATAGATTGTCCAAAACATGAAAATTTTAACCTGGGTTAACGGGATATCTCTCTTGTTTTTTGTGATCTTCACTTCTGGGGTTGGCTGGGCTTATTGGATTATTCTACCAAAAATGGGAAATTTTCAGCCTCCACCCAGCCAGGCAGGTCAGGCGATAAACTCGACTGAAGATTTGCAAGCATTGCGAGAGATGGCTAGTTTGCTGTATCAGCATGTAATTGAGCAGACAATTGAAATCAACAGTATTTTTTCTGTAGGTGTGTTTGGTTTGTTCGTATATGGCTTCTTAGCTTCCCTGTTGGCATTAGGTAACCTAGTTTTAATCTACCGATTCAAGGGCAGATATAAATAGCCACGACAAGGTAGTAATTCTTGAAAGCTGGTAGATATTTAGTTGAGGTTGTATAGTGAGGGCTACACACAAAAATTTGAGATGGTGATTAATATGAAAAATATTTTATTAATTTTTGGTTGTCTATCAATGGTTGTCAGTGGGAATTCACTTGCCGATAGGCCTAAGCCGGATATTCACTGTATTCTCAAGTCAAACCGAATCCTGCCAGAGGGGCGAGAATGCGTTTATCGTTGTGCGGACAAGGCTCGTATGCAATATATCCAACTAGAAAAACATAAGTGCCCCACCCGCATTTTTAAGAAAAATAAAGGTTAATAATCCTCTTGGCGGTTACTTGCTTTTTTGGGGGGGACTGCTCGCCACAAAATTATGGTCCAAGCGAGACAGGCGGCGTAGAGTATTAAAAAGAATATATTCGGCAGATCCCAATAAAGTAGTCTGTTTAGCCAGTACCCTAAAAATGATCCCTGAGGTTCTGAACTTCTAAGGTGCGATTCTAATACTGTTAGCGGACATGCCACACCCAAAATTGACTCGATTAATACAAACATCATGAGACCCGCGTGAATTTGTCTAAACAATCGAATTTTAACCCACGGCCATTTAAGAATTCCTCCAATGGCAATAAGAGCTAGATTGCTACCAATAAAAATAGCGATGGCAAAATGGATAATAAGGATAATATTGGCAGCCAAGATTTGATTTTCTCCTGATGTTTTAGATTTCCATTATTTGTATAATTGCAATAAGATGTATCTTATTAGTTTATGGGGGGAGTAAGATGAGCGAGAAAACATTTAATAAAGAGGATATTGTAAAACAATCAGAGAAGTTTGTTAAAAAACACAAAAAGGCTTTCCAGAAAACATATAAAACTCTCTGGGACGAAAAAGAAATGGATAAAATGAGTAAAGAGCGCGCTAAAAACCTTGAGGGAAAGTAGGTTTTTTTATTGGACTTCGATGCGCTTTACTGAATCATAGGCACAATCCAAGATAAAATGCTCAACTCTTAAATAGGTTGACCGAGACCACCGGCGAACCACAAACTTCACCTTTTTATTATTCTTGGATTTTGTAAGATATTTATATAAGTCATCGACAGACCTCATCAGGTGGTCATCAACCGAGATGAGTAAATCCCAATTTTGAGCTCCGCAAATGCTACCCGGTGACCCGTCTTCAATGTTGGCAATATAAGCGTAAAAGCCATCCAGAGCACCGCTTGCACCCACCCGACGAGGAGTAGCAAATAAAATGCCTCCTACATCAACTCCATAACTACCTAGGATGGGTTTTGCTGCTGATATTATTATTTCTAATTCTTCAGTTTCCCCTTTGCGAATGACCTTTATAGGAATATTGCCAACTTTTCCTCTTAGTGCTGTAATCAGTTCGGCTGGATTTTTTACCGGGGTTCCGTCATCCACCTCAATAATTTGATCCCCAGCTTTAAGAGCTGCCCACCCCCCGAGACCATTGCGTGCAATAAAGACAGCATCAGTAGTTAGTCTGCGCCCAAAAGCAGCTTCTATTTTTGGGGGTAGAGGTGATTTTCCATCGTTTAGTAGTTGAATTATTGGACACACATGTGAAATAGGAACAGCAAAGTTAAGGCCCTCTGTTTTTTTGTCTTTTTTGCTGAGTTTTGCTGTGTTAATCCCAATTACTTTACCGGTGGCGAGATCTACAAGGGCGCCTCCAGAGTTTCCCGAGTTGAGAGCAGCATCCGTTTGAAGTTGTTCATATCCCTCGGTATAACGAAACGCCGATACAATACCGCGGGTAGCTGTAAATCGTAGACCCCAAGGGTGTCCAAATGCAGCAACTTCTGAGCCTATTTTGGCCCCCAGATGGCAATCAAGTTCCGCAGATTTTGCATTCTCTGGAATAGAATTTGGATTAACGCCAATAATAGCAATATCAAAATAGGGGTCAACGTAAACCCTCTTGGCTGAGTGGAAGTCATGCTCTTTAAAGGCTATTTCTAGGGGGCCTGGTGAGTGTTGGGCAACGTGCGCATTAGTTAATATCCAGCCTTTTTCACGATCTATGAGAAAACCGGCACCAGAACTGGTTCCCTCTTCGTTAGAGCCAAATGCGTATTTTACCTGCGCATAGATTTGCACGGTGAATCGATTCGCAACATCAAAAATCTGTTGCAAGTTAAGTGAGGATGAAGGGGCCGGCGTTGCCCCATGATTATTGGCAACAGTCGCAGATGGGCAAAAAAAAAGTATAAAAATCAGATAGTAAAAATTTTTCATAGGTTTTTGTTGTCAGGAAAAACACATGGTATTAATCTCACAAAAAATAAAGGGCCCGCCCTTAAGCGTGCCCTTTAAAATCATGCGCAGAAAATCACACATGACAGTCCCCATCACATTACCATAAGGCTTTGTTAATTGGCAAGTTTTAGGTTTTTTGCTCCATAGTATTTACTAAGGGTGGCGATGTAGTATCCTTTAAATAAAGAGGGGACAATACATGAATTTAAAAAATACTCAATATGATTATGTAATAGTGGGTGGCGGATCAGCGGGAGCGGCGCTGGCCTACCGATTGACTGAAAACCCCAAACAGCATGTTTTGTTACTGGAGGCCGGGGGTAACACTCACCCGCTTTCTAGAATGCCGATGAGCTTCGGATTGTTTATCAATCGACCAGATGTTAATTGGTGTTATTGGTCTGACCCTGAAAAGGGGACATTGGGGAGAAAAATTTCAGTACCGAGAGGGAAAATGCTTGGGGGGTCCAGTGCGATAAATGGAATGGTTTATGTGCGGGGGCAAAGACAAGATTATGAAGATTGGAAGGGACTTGGTAATGCCGGGTGGGGGTGGAGCGATGTGTCAAAAACGTTTAATCGAATGGAAGACTATCATGGCGGAATAGATGATGATATCGATCCATGTCGAGGCATAGGTGGGCCATTAGGGGTGACAAAAGCGTCTGACCTTAATCCCCTATATGACAAAATTTTTCACGCGGCTGAATCGATCGGATATCCTATTAACTCCGATTACAACGGACCACTACAGGAGGGAATAGCAAGGACGCAGGCTACTATTAGGAGAGGTCGTAGGATGAGTTCAGCCCATTGCTATATCGACCCCGCAAGGAAAAGAAGAAACTTAACGGTCGTAACGCAAGCAACTGTTGATCGATTGTTGCTGGAAGGTAAGAAATGCGTGGGGCTCTCCTTTATTAAAAACGGCAATCGAAGTGAAATAAAATGTGGAAAAGAGGTTGTTTTATCGGCAGGGGCAATCGGTTCTCCTCAAATATTG
>MDTG01125508.1_pt1 | contig 14059 bp, 15 predicted proteins | sample 811421 | NCBI WGS metagenome assembly MDTG01 (sample SAMN05326645, study PRJNA326480) | marine metagenome | isolation source: seawater | place: Pacific Ocean: South East | collected 2011 | reverse complement strand
CGTCCCGGCTCCGGATTGTGTAAACGCGTTGTTAACCTGTTCGGAGGAATTTTAAAGCCATGACACAGCGCATCCTTTCTTCCCTGAAATCCTTCGTGCTGACGGCAGCGTTCCGCATGTCCGCCAGCGAGTCGCGTCTTCCCGGCGAGGGCGCTCCGGAGCCGCGGATGCGGCATCTCAATCCGGAGATGGACATCGACGAATGGATGTTCGACCGCGACGGCAATCCGGTGACCGAAGCGTCTGAGCAGTACGCTCGCGAAACGGCCCGCGTTTCCGGCGCGCTTTCCGGCCTGCGCTCCTTGCTGACGCAGATCGCCATGCACGCCCCGCAAACCGAAGAACTGCCTGCCCAGGCCGCCTTCGGCCCGATCATGTCGGACGATCTGCTGTTCGATGGCGAGCCGATGCCTGCCCAATTCGGTATTCTGGCCGAGGATGGCGACCTGTTCGACGAGATGCCTTCCAGCCGTCCGGCCTGGGATGCCTCGCACGACATGCCGCGCGTCGCCTGAGCCTCTTCGCTGCTGACTTTAACTGAATGAAATTGGAGCATTCTGACATGGCTGATGGATTCGCGCCTACCGCACTTGTGGGTGGCCCGGACTTGTCGGCCCCCCAGAAGGATGCCCGTGTCATTGTTGTTGGCAACGAGAAGGGTGGGGCTGGCAAGTCGACGGTGTCCATGCACCTTTGCGTCTCGCTGATGCGGATGGGCAAGTCGGTCGGTGTGATCGACCTGGATGTCCGCCAGCGCTCGCTGACCCGCTACCTCGAGAATCGCCTGCGCTGGATGCAGTCCACCGGGTCGCGTCTGCCGATGCCGGAGATCGTGCGCGTGGATGCTTCCACAGAGCGCGATCTCGACCGTGCGGAAGCGGAAGAAACCAACCGACTTGTTTCCAGCCTGCAGCGCCTGAAGAAGACCTGCGACTTCATCATCATCGACTCGCCTGGTGGGGACACGTTCCTGTCCCGGTCGGCGCACATGCATGCCGATACGCTGATCACGCCACTGAACGACAGTTTTGTAGACTTCGACCTGCTGGGCGATGTGAACCCGCAGACGCTGGAAGTCATTCGGCCGAGCTTCTATTCCGAAATGGTCTGGTCCTGCCGGAAGAAGAAGGCGCAGACCTCGCGCCGTCCGATCGACTGGATCGTCATGCGCAACCGGATGTCGCCGCTGGCGGCGCGGAACAAGGAGCGCGTCGGTGAGGCACTCGACAATCTCTCCAAGCGGATCGGTTTCCGCCTCGCGCCGGGCCTCTCCGAGCGCGTGATCTATCGCGAACTCTTCCCGGCCGGCCTGACGCTTCTGGACCTGACAGAGAAGGGCTCCAACGTCTCCTTCACGATGAGCCATGTTGCGGCCCGCCAGGAGATGCGCGACCTGATCATCATCCTCCAGCTGCCGGAACTGACTGGCGCGGCAATCACTTTCTGATCCTACGCCTGACTGACGCGAGGTGAGGCCAGCCGGGTGCTGGCCTTCTTTGTTTTTCGGCGTCACTCTGCCTTCCATAAGACAAAGGGAGGCAGGCGCATGGTTTTCAACAATACCGATTGGGTGTGGCAGGTTCGGGAAGATGTCCTTGAGCCGGAACGCGAGATTGTCGATCCGCACCACCATCTCTGGCCGAGCGAGGATATGGGCTATCAGGTGCCGGACCTGCTGGCCGACCTGACCAGCGGGCACAATGTGGTCCAGACCGTTTTCATGGAATGCGGCGCAGCCTACCGGAAGGATGGGCCAGATTATCTGAAGCCAATTGGCGAAACGGTTTTCGTTACCGAGTCTGCCGAGAAGATGAAGGCGCAGGGCGGACCCTACATTGCCGCGCTGGTGGCGCATGCGGACCTTCGTTTGCCGCTGGCGCAGCTGGACGAAGTTCTGGATGGCCATGTCGAGGCGTCGAACGGCCTGTTCCGCGGCATTCGCCATGCGGGCTCGCGCGATGCGAGCGGGGCGACGCTCCGGATTCCCGGCCACGCGCCGCCGCGCCTTTATGCCGAACCGGATTTCCGGCGCGGTGTCCAGCACCTCGGCGAGCGCGGCTTTACCTACGACACCTGGCACTATCACCACCAGAACCGGGACTATCTGGACCTTGCCAAGGCCTGCCCGGACACGACGATGATCCTTGACCATTTCGGCACGCCGATTGGCGTGGGCCCTTATGAAGGCAAGCGGGACGAGATCTTCGAGGTCTGGAAAGATGAGATGGCCGCGATTGCCGAATGCCCGAATGTACATGCCAAGATCGGCGGGCTGGCCATGCCGGACAATGGCTTCGGCTGGGACAAGCGGGATGTTCCTCCGACATCGGATGAGGTCGTGGAGCAGCATGAGCGCTGGTATGATCACATGATCAAATGCTTCGGCCCGGAGCGCTGCATGTTCGAGAGCAACTTCCCGGTCGACCGCTGGTCGCTGAACTATGTCGTCTACTGGAATGCGATGAAGAAGATCGCAGCGAAGTATCCGGAAGATGCCAAGGCGGCGATGTTCGCGGGCACGGCGCGGAAAGTCTACGCGGTCGAAGCCTGAGCCAGCACAAGCGGCCGGACTGGCGGGAGCCATCCGGTAAATAAAGTTGAATTCGGAGAGGGGCCCGCCTAGGGCGGACCACGGACGTGCAGCCCATGATCATACCGGACCAGGCCATGACTATGCATGACCATACCGGACTGCACGCGCACGGGCGCCAGAACGGCGCTGCAGAGGGCAGGCCGTTCCCAGCGGGGTACGCGCGGTGCTTCATATGTATAGAGATCATCGGGTGGCGGGGCATCGGCCAGGCAGACCAGCCGGATATTGCCGAAGCAATCCACCGCCATCAACGCTTCGCGCCCGGTGCGCGCATGCCAGCGGGCGACGCGCACCAGGTTCCACACCAGCCAGGGCCAGAAGAGCGGCCAGACATGGTTGAAGTAGCGTTGGAGGTCAGGATGCATGCCCTCAAAGATGGGAGTGTACCCTGTCAGACGAATTCAGATCGCCCCCGCGGTGTCATCCCGGGAAACGCGAAGCGTTTGTCCGGGACCCGGTCCTGTAGCCGCCACACCGCATCTGGCGCCCGGATATTTGCCCCGCAAATTCCGGGATGACACTTGGTGGGTGTGGGGATTGGGCCTGAACGATCCCCCATGGTGCGGATCCGGCGTGGATTGACGCAGCGAGAGGCCGCTGCGGCATTGTTTTCGCGCTGTTCGGGCGGGCTGGTTCTGTTAGGATTGCCTCAGAGAAAACGCAAAAAACAAAAATGGGAGGCCAGCGCCATGGGTGCCGACATGAATTTCACGATGACAATCAACGGGAAAGCCGTCACCGGCGCCGAAAAATTCGGTGTCGAAAACCCGGCGCTTGGCGAGGTTTTTGCCGAAGCGCCCAACTGCACGCAGGCGGAGCTGGACGAAGCGGTCGCGGCCGCCCGTGCCGCGCTGCCGGCCTGGCGCAAGACGCCGATCGAGAAGCGCAAGGAAGTCATGCTGGCCATTGCCGGCGTCATTGCGCAGAACGGTGAAGAGCTGGCCCGCCTTCTGACGCGGGAGCAGGGCAAGCCGTTCGAACAGGCGATGGGTGATGTGCTGGGCGGCGCGCACTGGTTCGCCGAGACGGCCAAGCTGGACATTCCGGAAGTCGTCTCGCAGGACGATGACGAGCGCTACACGGTCACCCGCTATGAGCCGATTGGCGTCGTGGCGGCCATCGTGCCGTGGAACTTCCCGATCATTCTGGCGGCCTTCAAACTGGCGCCCGCACTGCTGGCCGGCAACACGATCGTGCTGAAGCCGGCGCCGACGACGCCGCTGACCACGCTGAAGCTGGCCGAATTGATCCGCGATGTGGTTCCGGCGGGCGTGCTGAATGTGGTGTCGGGCGACGACCGGCTCGGCCCCTGGCTGACTGGCCATTCCGGTATCGACAAGATCAGCTTCACCGGATCGACCCAGACGGGCCGCAAGGTGATGGAAGGGGCGTCGAAGGAGCTGAAGAAGGTCACGCTGGAACTGGGCGGCAACGACGCCGCCATCGTCATGCCGGACGTGAATGTCGAAGCGGTGGCGAAGGAGCTGTTCTGGGCGGCCTTCCAGAACACCGGGCAAATCTGCATCGCCACAAAGCGCATGTATGTGCACAAGGACATCTATGAGCCGCTGAAGGCCGCGCTGGTGGAATATGCCAAGACCGTGAAAGTGGGCGACGGGTCCCAGCAGGGCACGCAGATCGGGCCGATCCAGAACAAGGCGCAGTACCAGCGCGTGCTCGACCTGATCCAGGATTCCAAGGACAAGGGATACAAATTCCTGATTGGCGGTGAAGCCTCGGAAGTGCCCGGCTATTTCGTGCCGGTGACCATTCTCGACAATCCGCCGGAAGACGCGCGGATCGTGCAGGAGGAACAGTTCGGCCCGGTCCTGCCGCTGATGTCGTTCGACAATCTGGATGAGGTTGTCAGCCGTGCCAATGACACGATCTACGGTCTCGGCGCCTCTGTCTGGAGCGCAGACATCGCCAAGGCGCAGGAAATCGCCGACCAGCTTGAAACCGGCACGGTCTGGATTAACGAGACCCAGCACCTGTCGCCGCTTGCCTCGTTCGGCGGGGCCAAACAGTCCGGCATCGGCAGCGAAGGCGGTGAGCATGGCCTGCTGGAATTCTGCCAACCGAAGACGACGAATATCCGCCGAAACGCAACATTCGCCTGAGGCGGCAAGACTGCTGGCTGAAAGCAGAATTCACTGAAGAAACGGGGCGGGCGCGTGATGACGGGCCCGCCTCTGCCTTTTGCCTCCCCCTTATGTGTTGACCGCCCTAAGGGCAGGTGCGGTTGCGAACTGCGGGTGAGGCCGGATTTGAAAGGAACACATTTTGGACCCCTATTTTTACCGGAAAGACGACTCCGTTATTGCCACGGAACATGGCGCGGGCCCCTGGGATCCGCGCATGCTGCACGGCGGTGCGCCGTCGGGCCTGATTGCCAGCATCGTCCAGAATTTGCCGAGCGAAGTGCCGATGTCGGTGACCCGTCTCACGATCGACCTGCAGCGCCCTGTGCCGGTGGGGCACCTCGACATCGATGTGAACATCACCCGCGAAGGCCGCAACATTCAGACCTCGGAAGTGATCCTGTCCGCCAATGGAAAGCAGGTCGTCCGCGCCTCGGGGCTCAAGATCCGCAAGGCCGAGCTGGAGCTGCCGGAAACCTCCGCGATGCCGGAAGTGGCGGGGACCATTCCGGAAACGCCCATCGGCTTCCCGCGTGCGGTGGGCTTCAATACGGCGGTGGAGATGCGCACGGAGGATCCGGCGGCCGCGTCGCGCAAGGCGGTCTGGTTCCATATCAAACGGCCTTTCCTCGACTGTCAGGAGACGACACCGCTGATGCGGGCGGCGGCGACGGGCGATTATTGCAATGGCTTCGGCTCGACGCTCGATTTTGATGTGTGGACCTATATCAATGCCGACCTGACGCTGCATTTCGCGCGCGAGCCTGTGGGCGAGTGGATCAAGCTGGAGGCCAATTCCTGGATCAGCCCGGATGGCCGCGGGCTGGGCTTCGGTGAGCTGTCGGACCAGCACGGGCCGTTTGGCCGGGCGGTCCAGTCTCTGGTGATTGCGAAGCGCTGAGCTGTCGGTGAGCGGGCGGGCTTTGCCGGGCGGGAAAGCTCGCCTATATGCGCGGCCATGGCGACATTTCCTTTCGAAATACAGGCCCGCGAGGGCAAGGCGCGCACCGGCGTCCTGAAAACACCGCGCGGCGATATCCGCACGCCGGCCTTCATGCCCGTGGGCACGGCCGGTACGGTGAAGGCGCTCTATATGGATCAGGTGAAGGGGGCCGGGGCGGACATCATCCTCGGTAACACCTATCACCTGATGCTGCGCCCCGGTGCCGAGCGCGTCAGCCGTCTGGGCGGCCTGCACAAATTCGCGCACTGGGACGGCCCGATGCTGACCGACAGCGGCGGTTTTCAGGTGTGGAGCCTGGCGCAGCTGCGCAAGATGGACGCGGACGGCGTCACCTTCCAGAGCCATATCGACGGTTCCACGCACAGGCTGGATCCGGCGCGGAGCATCGAGATCCAGGCAGACCTGCTGGGCGCCGACATTTCCATGCAGCTGGACGAATGCACCGACTATCCGTGCACGCATGAGCAGGCTGAGGAGAGCCTCGAACTCTCCCTGCGCTGGGGTGAGCGGAGCCTCGATGCATTCGGGGAGCGCGACAGCCAGACGCTGTTCGGCATCATTCAAGGGTCGAACTTTGCCGACCTGCGCGAGCGCTCGGCCAAGGGCGTGGTCAGTCAGGGCTTTGGCGGGATTGCGCTGGGCGGTCTCGCTGTGGGCGAGGGCCATGCGCAGATGTGCGAAACGATCGACATGACCGTGCCGCACCTGCCGGACGGCATGCCGCGCTATGTGATGGGCGTCGGCAAGCCGATTGACCTCGTCGAGAGCGTCGCCCGTGGCATCGACATGTTCGATTGCGTGCTGCCAACGCGCTCCGGCCGGCATGGACAGGCCTGGACCTGGGCGGGGCCGGTGAACGTCAAGAATGCGAAGTTCGCCGAGGACCTCTCACCGCTGGATGAGGCCGTCGATTGCCCGGCCAGCCGCGACTATCCGCGCGCCTATTACCATCACCTGTTCCGGGCCGGGGAGTATCTGGGGCCGATGCTGCTGAGCTGGCACAACACGGCCTTCTTCCAGGCCCTGATGCAGGAAATCCGGGCGTCCATCGCCGAAGGGCGCTTCGAGGCGCTGAGAGCGCGTCTCAGCGATGCTTGGGCCTCGACAAAGTCCAAACCCCGCGCGGCCGAGAACGAGGCCGGTTAATCCGGTGTGTCGCCCTTGAACAGGGTCTTTTCCGGTTCTGCTTCAACCGGGTTTGGCCGGGCAGGCGGCGGACAGCCCCGGGCGAGGCCGACACCCTTCAGATAGGCCCTCCGCTGGGCGCCCAGCTTGAAAGCCTGATTGTACTTCTTCTGATAGGCATAGGCGCCAGTTGCGCGCCGCACGAGGCTGCGGAAGGGAATCAGGCCGCTGGCCGTAGACGAAATCGTGTCGAGGGCGGCATCAGAGGCCTCTTCGGCCAGTTTTTCCGTCTTCAGGCGCTCATCAGGGTTTTCTGTATCCCAGTCCGGTCCGAGTGCGGCGTCCAACTCGGCCAGCATCAGCGTGATGTCGGAACAGCCAATGTCTTCGGGCACGTCATAGGGGCTCTTGATCCCCTGCAGGACCGTGGGGATTGGGTCGCGCTTGAGGTTCAGGTCCTCCAGCGGGGACATGGCTGCATCGGGAATACCGTCTTTTGTCTGGGTATAGGCGGTGCCGGCCGCTGCCTCGGTATTCTTTACGACTCCTTCGGAGGCCGCGTTGTTTTCCGCAGGGGCAGGTTCGGGGCTGCTGGCACAGGCAACAGCCAGAAACAGGGCGGGCAGGATCAGGATGGAATATCTCATGATTTCAGTTTGGCAGAAGAAATGTGACGACTTGTGGCAATTGAGTGCAGGCGGGTGTTGACCCGCCCCGAACCCTTCTCTAAATGGGCCGCTCTGGCGTGCCCTTAGCTCAGCTGGTAGAGCAACTGACTTTTAATCAGTAGGTCACAGGTTCGAACCCTGTAGGGCACACCATTTTCTCCTTTTAATACAAACCCTTATGTGGCGCACGAGACCGTGCAGAACAGGCGAATTTTCGCATGTCTGCACTGTGTCTACAAGACAAATCCAGACCGCGAGTCGTTTCGGGCACAGAGCAAGGAAAAGCGGCAGGGAAAGGGAAGGGGGAAAAGGCGGGTGACTTCATCGAGCGCGCCAACGATACCCCGGCAGGCCTTGCGGCTGGCGCTACTCCACAGCGTGACGCGTCCCTATGGGCGCAGCTGGAAAGGGGAATAAGTTTCTTGCCGCATGCGTGGCCCCTGTTGCTTACCACCCGGTGTGGAACGGAGGCTGTCAATGTTTCTGCCGTTCGCCGGTCTTGGATAGGGGCAGGATGGAGGGGCATGTGCCGAAACATATATCCGTTCCGGGCATGGCTTCCCCGGCCAGTTGCGGCCACGTCGCCGTGCTGGCCTTTCTGCCCTTCCGCGGCAAGAAAGGGCAGGATGTGGGGGAGTGGGCGGGAGGTCCGTTTTTTGGCAATAGACGAGCCGCGCGCGGGAAGCAGTGTTTATCCTTACGTCACTGAGACTGACGTGCGGGGATGACACCTGAAGTCTCCGCCTCAATACCCATAGCTATGCTATGCCTTCGGTAAAGGTATTGACCCGGAGCCATCAGGTGTCGGTGAGCTGCTCATGGGTTTTGGTGCAAGCACCAAACCCTTGGGTTTGATGATCTACGGCCGCCTTCGCGGAGTTCAGCGCGGGCCGATCCAACCGAATGTAGGTCCGGGATGCTGAACCATATCGACCGACGCACCGCCGTCCAGCTTGAGCATTGTTCGAATCAGAACGCGGCGAAGATCAGCCTTGCGGAAATCATCCTTCGAGACGATGAAGCGTCCAGCTCCGCTCTGCTCATGCAGTAGGAGGAGCTGGTCGCGGTGAGTGTCCAAAGAACGGTCCAGTTCCCGCAGTGCGGTCCATGCGAAACCGGGAACGGGCTCGCGGCCATCGCACACCATTTTGGCGCGGTGTAGGCTGTAAGGTTTGCCGGTACCTTCAGACAGCAAGTCCGCCAATTCTGCGTGTGAGACGCGCAAGTATTCGACGCAGGCGCCGAAGGGGGTGGGAGTGCTCATGAGTATTTTCCTTTCGATTGAGCGAGTTTGCGTTCCGTCTTCGCCGGGTGGTCGCGGAACATGGTGATAAATTCCTCCGCAGCGTTCCTCGTGAACGCGGGAAGGTTGGCGAGTTCGGTATTGCGGTGGGCAGCGAGGGCGATCAGGCTTCCAGCGATCATCGCCTTGAGCATGTCATCGTGTTCCGCGTGAAGGCGTTCCTTGATCGCGGATTCAGTGGCGAAACTCTTCATTTCGGAGAGTCCACCCTGCAGTTCTGTTCGAACACGGGTCCACAGAGGATGATCCGGCCATCTGGACCGGTTCATATCCAGAGAAGGGGCTGTGTATCGAATATCCGTGATGAGACTATTCAGGATGTTCGGCAGTTTCTCCTGCAATTGCCACCAAGTGGCAACATCCCAATCGTCCTTGAGATGTCGCTTGTAAGCGCGGAGTTCGACCCGCCATATCTGGCTGGCGTCTCGGTCCTGCAGATCAATCGGTGGCAGACCCAGTTTCTCGCGAGACTTATTCCAGACGACAGGCCAGTGCGAATTGCCTTTGTTCAACACCTCGGCACGTTTGTCGTAAATGATGATCTGCCGTCCCGGGTTTTTCCCTACCGTCACGGATTCGGTGCGGCCAGATCGTCCTCCCGATTTGTATTCCGATATGTCGACATGCGCCATTCGCGTGGCCCGCGGGTGCATGACGAAGTTGTCCGCCACCAGCGTGAAGTTGGGGATGATGAAGTCCAGGGCGAAGTCCACGCGGGAAATGCTCTCTTGACCGTCGCGGAAAGCGACCCCGAGTTTCTCGAACTTTTCCTCAATCCTTCTTTTGACCCCGGCGAGGCCGACTAGTGCGCATTGCACCGCCGAGACCGATATACGAACGCCCCATGGGTCGTTCGTGCTTGGCTTCTTCAGAAACCAGATTTCACCCGCAGAGCCGGTGTCACATCGGAAGGCATAGCCTCCTCTGGCTCCGGTCGATGCGACATTGAAGCCGACATCGCCAAACCACACCGGAACAGGCTGTCCAATTTCCATCGCCCGCTGCTTCGCAGCATTGAGTTTGGGCATATATTTGGTGGGGAAATGGACAGCATAAGCGAGGTCGAGCGCGTCGAACCCCTTATGCAGTAATTCCACGACGCACCACCGAAAATGTATGCGTAGGGGGGGGTGTTACAGGGAACCCCCCATATCGGACGCCCCGGAGGGCGCGCGCGACTGCGCCGTGCCGCTGTCGCGGCCCGCCGGTTCGCGCCCGTCCTATCGTTCCCGGCATGGGTGGACCTCCTGTGAACGGAGCCACGCCTCGATGCTTTCGCGGGAGTAGTAGGTTTTCCGGCCGATGGGGATGTAACGAGGGCCGGTTCCCTCGGTACGCCAGCGCCATAGCGTGCGCGGATGCACGCCGAGCATATTTGCCACCTCTTGAGGCGGCAGAAATTGTTCATTGAAGTTCATGGTTGAGCCTTGGGCTACAAGCGCTCCGAAGTGCGCTTTGGTTAAACGGGAATGCTCACGCCCTTCCGTCCAAGTTCCCAATTTTCCCGAATACGCCCTGAAATACCCAGCTACGCGCTATTCAATTCATCCAATCCAACCAGTGATCGAAATCAAAACAGCACTTGGATTCCTATGTCAACTACGGTCGCTTTAGACGCGAACCGGAAATTATCGAGGCAACCGATTCAGTGGTCGCAATTAGCGGATCATCGAAGAGGTGAGCATAACGCGCCGTCGTTTGAGTTTGGCTATGCCCGAGCATTGCCCCAATGATTGGCAGTGAATGGCCCTGAGAGACCGCTAAGCTCGCGAAGGTATGCCGGAGGTCATGTAGTCGAACGCCTTCGATCTTGGCCTCCTCCAGGACGCCTGACCACGTTCTCCGAACTTCCTTGAGTGTGTCGCCTTTGTGCGATGGAAACACATAGTCGCCTTTCACGCGCTTCCTGCGTGATTTCAGCAGGGCCGTGACCGGCGCGGAGACTGGCACCCTATGAAGCCGACGCTGTTTTGTGGTCGATGCCGGCTTCGTCCAGATGCGGAACTCACTATCGAACTGGTCCCATTTCGCGCTGAGGGCTTCGCCACGACGGCAGCCCGTGAACAACATCACCTTGATAGCCTCAGCTGAGTCCTTTCGCGGATGGTCATCCAAGGCGCGAAGTAGTCTGCCGATTTCCTCGATACTGAGGAAGCGTTCGACCTTGCGTTCCTGATTGAGTTCAAGGCCCTTTGTGGGGTTCCTGTCGATCCATCCCCATGTGATCGCCAGATTGAGTGACCGGCGAAGCGCAGCAATCGCGCGATTGGCCGTTGTGGGAGCCGTCTTCGATGCGTGCCGGTGGATCGCATCACAGTCTTCGAACGTCACCTGTGAGACCTTCTTAGAGCCAATTTTAGGCAAGATCAGGTCTCTGAAATACCGGCGCACATCCCTCTGCGTTTTCTCTGCAAGCCGGGGCAGGTAATCCTGCTCATATCTATCAAACACATCCCGCATAGTGGGAGCCGTGTTCGCATTTTCGCGGAGTTCGAGCGGATCGGTACCGACATCGACCATGCGCTTCAGTTCGGCGGCGCGTTTCCGTGCGGCTGTGGCGGGCCAGTCGGGATGCTGCCCAATAGTGAGCCTTCGTTGCCGACCGAAGATCCGGTAATTGAGAACGAAGGAGCGTTGCCCGGCTGCTGTCACGCGAACACCGAAACCCTTGATTTCGGTGTCGTAGTAGATGCGATTTCCTGCTTCAGGTGCGTCAAGTGACTTCACCGTCCGCTCACTAATCCGGTGTGTCCTCGATGTGTCCAAAGCTGGTTGTGCATCGGGCGTCATGCTGTGTTTTCCTGCGTTCTTCTATGTCATCGAAAATGCTTTCGATACCGAAGGTTACGCAGAAAAATTCAATTAAACAAGGCGTTGTGGGCGTCCCTTTTAATCAGTAGGTCGCAGGTTCGAAACCTGCAGGGCACACCATTTTCTTCCCTCACTCTCCCTTCACATGGTTATCGTACCAGCCAACATAGCGCTGGTAACGGTCTGCGACAAAGCCTGTCGGTCCGATTGAGTGGTCCTCGCCTGGATCGCGAGCAGGGCGCAGAGGCTGAGGGATGGTTTCAGATATTTCACGGGGAGGCTTCTCGAAGACAGCGTGAAGCTTACGCTTTTCCCTGGGCGCGGCAATGGCGCGCTGAAACCTCAGTTTGCCGCACCGGATTGGCCTGTTATATCCGCGCTTTCACCGCGCGAGGGGCCGGTATGGACAACGCCGTCCGGAAAACGATCCGGGAAGAGTTCCTGCACAGGCTGTCTGGCGGGCAGGTGATGCTGATGGGCATCCTGAATGTGACGCCGGATTCCTTCTCGGATGGCGGCGAGCATTACGGGCTGGCCGAGGCGCTCCGGCATGCAGAACAGATGCAGCAGGACGGCGCGGACATCATCGATATCGGCGGAGAGTCCACGCGCCCGAATGCGGACGAGGTGGATGCCGGGGAAGAATGGCGCAGGGTCTCGGGCGCGATCGAGGCGCTTGCGAAGCCCGGGGCGCTCCCGCTGTCCATCGACACCTACAAGGCCTCTGTGGCGCGCCAGGCGGCCGCTGCGGGCGCCGTGATCATAAATGACGTCTGGGGCATGACGCGTGACCCTGACATGGCTGCAGCGGTGTCCGAGACGGACAGTCTCGTGGTGGTGACCTACAATCGCGGCAAGGCGGACGGCGCGATCAATTTGCGCGACGACATGGCCAGCTTCTTTGCGGAGTGTTTTGCCGAGGCCGATGCGCACGGTATTCCACGTGAACATGTGATCCTCGACCCCGGTGTCGGGTTCGGAAAGACCTACGAACAGAATTTCGGCGTCCTGGCCAATCTGGATGTGCTCGTCGACACGGGCCGCCCGGTACTGGTCGGCGTGTCCCGGAAGTCCTTCATCGGGCGCCTGACGGGCAATCCTGTCGGCGACCGGCTGATCGGGACGCTCGCTGCCAATCTGGACAGCGTCTCCCGCGGCGCGTCTATCCTGCGCGTGCACGACGTTACCGCGCACCGCGAAGCCCTCAACATGCTGGAAGCAATCGAGAAAGCGAAATGACCGACCACGTATTCGTCACCAATCTGTGCCTTCATGGCTTTCACGGTCTTCACAAGGCTGAAAACTCTCTGGGGCAAAAATTCTATATCGACCTCGATTGCGAACTGAAGCCGCAGGCGGCCCGCAAAGACGATATGTCCGAGACCGTGCACTATGGCGAGCTTTGCGATCTGGCAGAACGTCTGTCGGGGGAGACGGTGTTCAACCTGATCGAAACCTTCGCTGAACGGATCGCGTTTGCCATCCTGGAAGAGCAGCCGCTGGTGCAGCGCATTACGGTCACCGTACGCAAGCCGTCTGCCCCTATCCGTCATTTCGTGGATCATGTCGGGGTGGTTATAACGCGGAGCCGCGATGGCTGAAGCGTATCTGGAGCTAGGCGCCAATCTGGGCGACCGGGAAGCCTATCTGGCACGCGCGCTGGCGCAGCTGGAAGGGACAGAAGGGATTCGCCTCGGCAAACTCTCCCGCGTTTACGTGTCCAAGGCCTGGGGTGTCACGGACCAGCCTGATTTTCTCAACATCTGTGTGCAGATCGAAACAGATCTGGCGCCTGAAGGCTTGCTGGAGATCTGCAAAGGTATCGAGCGGGCGCTGGGCCGTCAGGTACGCAGGCGCTGGGGCCCGCGCGAGATCGACATCGATATCCTGATGATGGACGGCGTGGACATGGACACGCCGGGGCTGACCATCCCGCATGCACGCATGATGGAGCGGCGCTTCGTCATGGAGCCGCTGGCCGAGATCGCGGCGGACCGGGAGATCGACGGGATCAGCGTGGCGGACCTGGCGCGGCATCTGCGGGATGATGCGGGCGCCCAGGTGTGCGCCCCGGATGCAGCCGCGACTGAGCGGCTCAAGGTGCTGCTGGCGCGGGACTGAAGACAGCGCCGGTTATATCGGAACGGAGGCGCGGGCCTGCACGTTGGTTTCCTGAAAGGAGCACCGACATGACCCGCTATACAACCGATATGGACCCCACAACCAGGGAAACAGAAGGCAATCACGGCGTCTTGCGCGATGATGGCCAGAAGGACCGCCCGAAGGATGAGGGCGTGAGCGAACGCATCGACGAAGGCAACAATCCGGTCCTGATGCCGCGCGACGAGCGTTTTCCGAATGCGCCTGATACGCTGAACGCTGACAAGGGGCCGCGGCCGGCCGAGGAAACGGCCAACCGCGAAACCCTGAATACGCAGGAACTCGAAGACGCCT